>Ga0209303_1000107_pt1 | contig 99424 bp, 77 predicted proteins | sample SidtaG_3_FD_187449 | JGI IMG/M metagenome (GOLD analysis project Ga0209303, IMG submission 187449) | Marine algal microbial communities from Sidmouth, United Kingdom - Sidmouth_Asex1 metaG (SPAdes) (version 2) | ecosystem: Host-associated > Algae > Red algae > Unclassified | place: Sidmouth...
ATCTGACTCCGAAACAGCATTTGGTACGAACATATTGCTAAAAATATTTTGACTTTGAATTTTTGACCGAAAGATAATTAATTTATGTCAATGAACTTATTTGAAAGTTCCTTATTTCAGTAGAACCAACGAAGATTTAGTGAAACATATAAGAAAAAGAACAATTCAGACGGGTAGATTATTTTTTTCGTCTTCCTTAAATTAGTAAATTTCAATCCAATTTATTATAAATAAAGTAATTGGCATTTTTATTGTACATTTACAGTATTAAAACTAAATAAAAATATGAGTAATTTACTGAAAATCAGCTTTTTAATGCTCTTCGTGTTAGTAGGGCAAAGTATTTATGCACAACAAGCCGAATATGGATTGGCAATGAGATACTCCGATAAATTGCAAGGCACAAAAACTTCAAGCGGAGAATTGTATGATGCTAATAAATTGACTGCCGCACACAAAACATTACCCTTCGGCACAAAGGTCAAAGTAACTAATATGGACACGAATAAGTCGATAGTAGTACGCATCAACGATAGAGGACCTTTCGTAAAAGGTCGCGTGATTGATTTGTCGGGTGAAGCAGCCGCAAGTTTGGGTATTGCTCAGGGCAAAGAGGCTAAGGTAAAAGTAGCAGTCACGAATGCAAAGGTAAGTTCGGCAGTAACTACAAAGGCGAAACCTGCCCCAAAAACGCAGCCACCGGCTAAAAAAATAACACCAGCGAAAATAGAAACGAAAACGGCTACGCGTTCGCTCACTGTTTCGTCGGCTAAAGGTTATGGCGTGCAAGTTGGTTCATATTCGAGTGAAGCCAATGCCCGTAAGCGTGTAGAAGATTTGAAAAAGCAGTGGTTCAAAGAGATTCACGTCAAAAAAGACAAAACTTTATACAAAGTAGTCTTGGGTAATTTTGCGAATAAAGAGCAAGCGGAAACTTATCTTGCCAATTTGGCAAAGAAAAATATTGATGGTTTTGTAATTAATATGAAAAAATAGATAAAACTTTGCAATTCTTATTTTTTCACGATAACTTTACAGCAGTTTAATAATCATTGTTTTTGTCGCCCGGTACTTCGTGTATTGGGTGGCTTTTTTATTTAGGGAAGACGAACCTAACACTAACTTGTTTTATCTTAAAACAGCAAACCGCCCCTCACCACAATCATTCTTCAACGAGCAATCCAGCCACTCTAAGTACTTCAAATTCAGATAGTTTTATATTCAAACGAGTCGCGAGCAAATTATTTTGCGCTTGCGCATAAGCACGTTGAGCATCACGCACTTCGATGTCGCGGGCTTGTCCGCTGCGGTTGGCGCGGAGCGTGCGGTCAAGGCTTTGTTTGGCAATCGCCACATTATTTTCACCAATTGTGAGCAAGGTTTTGTTATTTTCATAGTCCAACCAAGCATTAAGTAAGTCTTGTTCGACGAGAAAACGCGTTTGTTCGAGTGCGATAGCTTGGCTTTCCTGTGAGAGTTTGGCGTTTTTGATGCGTGTAGTGGTTTGGCTGCCATTGAAAATATTATAGGTCGCAGTCGCGCCTGTATTCCAACCTTGATTTTGATTGGTGAGCAAAAAGCCGAGTTCGTTTTTTTGGTCGGTCAATGCGTAGGAAGTCGATAGGTCGATACGTGGGAAACGCGCCGCTTTCGCCAATTTTATGTCATAAGTTGCTATCGCAATATTATCTAAAGCTCGGAGCAAATTGATGTTATTTTGCTGTGCTTTTTCCAACAATTTTTCAAAATCAAAATCAGGACGTAATGTCAATTCATTTTCCGCAATATCACCGTCATTTATTTCTTTTTTACCAATCAAAGTATTCAGGTTTAATATTACTTTTCTTATTGTCAAACGATTACGGATGAGCGCAGTACTATCTGCATTATATGCCGTCAAAGCATTGAGTCTATTGGCTTCAGTGGCTTGTCCAAATTGCTGTCTGCCTTCCGTTTGGCGCAGTTGTTCTTTGGTGATAGCGAAACGCTCGGCGGCTATTTTTTCATCTTCCTGCAAACGCACCCACTCATAATACGCCGAAATAACATTCACGATTGTGTTCTCAAATTCTTGTCGATAAGCGAGGTCGCTCAAGCGAAAATTTAACTGTGCTTTTTTATACGTGTTTTGCCCACGAAAACCATCAAATAACACATAACTCGCGTTCACATTACCTCCGTACACACGCGAGCCTGCCGCCTCCGTTTCTATGGGCGGAATAGCGGCGTATGTGGCTTTAGTGCTGCTTTCGCCATAGCTATAATTGCCGTTCAAATCGACACGCGGAAGCAAACCAGCATTGCCCCAAGTGGCATTATTTTCGGCAACTTCGCGGTTGTTATCAGCTACCCTTAGCCCAAAATTGTGCTGGGCAGTGAGGTCGATGACTTGCGCCAAAGTGACGATGCGCTGTGCAGGTATTTGCGTGTAGAAAAGTGCTACAAAAATGAAGGTAATAATGGTTTTTGTATTCATAATGCAAAGGTAAGGGCAAACGAAAATCGTTTTTGTGATATATAATATGCTAATTTTTAGATTTTTAGAAAATCTACTCGGCGGACATTTCTTAAATGTCAGGCGAGTTAAATTGTAAATTTTAATTTCAATTTTTTTATACAAATTTAAATTTTTTAAAATAGGTTATTTACAAGCCTTGTCGCCTGACATCTTCAAGATGTCCGCCGACTAATGCAAATCTCCCATTCAAAAATTTATATTATAAAAAGGACTTTTCGTTCCCCCTGGCAAAGATAATGAAGTTTAAGTTTAAGTGTAAGCCCAAGTTTAAATTTAGTCGAACAAACGCCCAAGTTTGAGAATAAACCGCAATTCTGATTCACCTTCATAATAAAATTAATACTTTCGTGTAGGGATTCCTCGTACAGGCGACTTCAGTCGAGCTGCGCGATTGAAATTACGCAATTCAAAAGGTACGTTAGTACCTTAATCGGTTGTTGCTTGGATTTTGCTACAAACGGGGTTGATGCTAACGCATCTTGACGAAATTTACTCTTAATTAATTTCAATCGCACAGGTTGGCTAAAGTCGTCAGTACAGTTTTCTTCAAAAAATCGCACAAACATCAACTATGGACTATCGACCAAAGATTTTCGACTACCTAATTGTCGGACAAGGTATTGCAGGGACATTACTCGCACATTTTCTGCTAAAAGCAGGAAAAAAAGTAGCAATAATAGACAATCCTAAACAACAAGCCGCCTCAAAAGTTGCCGCCGGAATTATCAATCCTGTGACGGGTCGGCGCATTGTAAAAAGTTGGCGTATAGATGACTTGCTACCCTTTGCAGTCGAAACTTATCGGGAAATTGAAGCGCAATTTGGTGTCAATATTTTTACACAAAAAAACATCCTACGTTCGTTTGATACCAATAAACAATTTCAGGATTGGTCGGTCAAAAGCGGACGTGAAGATATGCGCGACTACATCAGCGATGAATGTGAAGTGAGTGATTTGAAAGGCATCATAAAACCCAAATTTGCATGGGGAGAAGTCCACAGCAGCGGACGTACTGACTTGGCTTTACTGACAAGTGTTTATCGTGATTTTTTTATAGAAAATAATATTTTTTTCGCGGAAAAATTTGATTACGATAAAATCGAATTTGGTGATAATGAATTGATTTATAAGGAAATAAAAACCTCGAAAATTATCTTTTGTGAAGGTTGGCATAGTTGCTCCAATCCCTACTTCAAAGACCTTCCACACGAAGCCGCTAAGGGCGAGTCACTCACGATTCGCATCCCTAATATTCGACTGAATAACATCATAAAATCTGGTCTTTTCATTGTCCCCATCGGCGATGAAAAATACTGGGTCGGCTCTACTTACGAGTGGGACGACCTCAACGATACACCCACCGAAGCTGCTCGCAACAACCTCATTGAACGCCTCGAAAAATCCCTTGAAACGCCCTACGAGATACTCGAACACCATGCAGCTGTGCGCCCCGTTTTCAAAAATCGTCGTCCGGTTATTGGTTTGCACACCGAGTATCCGACTTTGGGCATATTCAATGGTTTGGGGACGAAAGGCGCGTCGATAGCCCCCTTTTGGGCAGCGCATTTTTGCAAGCACCTATGCGAAGGGGAGCGACTTGATGGGGAGGTAAATGTGCGGTTCATAGTTTATTAGTCGGTAGCCAATATTCTATGGCTCGGTAGCTTATCGGCTATCGACCCATGGACTATTGACTATCAACTAATAAACTATTTATACAAAAAAGTCTTCACCTCTCCATCGTCCTTCACGTAACCGCGATACATGCCCGCGGTATTGAAAGGCATCGCGACATTTCCGTACTTATCGAGGGCAATCACGCCGCCCGAACCGCCTTTTTTCACCAACTTATCATTCACCACAAAATCGGCGGCTTCTTTGAGCGTTGCTCCTCCGTACTCCATTCGCGCCGAAATATCGTAGGCAACCATGTAGCGCATAAAAAACTCGCCATGCCCTGTGCTGGACACCGCACAAGTTGCATTATTGGCATACGTACCTGCGCCGACGATGGGCGAATCGCCGATGCGTCCGTAGCGTTTATTCGTCATGCCTCCGGTGGATGTACCTGCGGCGAGGTTACCATTTTTATCGAGTGCGGCTGCGCCGACAGTACCGTATTTATAGTCATTATCTTCGGAGAGAATAAAGGTGTCGCCTTCTTTCGCCTTCGCATTTTGCAGCGCATCCCAACGCCTTTCTGTATAAAAATAACTTGTATCGACCAACTGAATCCCCTGCTCGCGTGCGAAGGCATCCGCACCCGCGCCGGAGAGCATGACATGTTTCGATTTTTCCAAAACCGCGCGTGCTGCCTGTATCGGATTTTTGACGCGACGTATGCCGCCGACTGCTCCTGCATTTTGCGTCGCGCCATCCATGAATGAAGCGTCCATTTCGTTGCGCCCCTCATTCGTAAACACCGCACCTTTCCCCGCATTAAACAAAGGCGAATCTTCCAAAGGCATAATCGCCGCCTCGACTGCATCTACGCTACTGCCGCCTGATTGTAAGACATTATATCCCGCCAATAATGCCTCGCGCAACTTCGCATGGTATTGTTTTTCGAGTTCTGGGGTCATATTTTCTTTCAAAATCGTACCTGCTCCTCCGTGTATTACGAGCGCGAAGTCAGTTACTTTTTCTGCTTCTGATACCAGCTTTTTTTCTGTTTCATTGATAGGCGAACAAGCGTATAACGCAATTAGAATAGCGATAGTGAATGTGCATTTCATAGTTGCTTTTATTTTTGCTGCGTTCCTATTTCTACATTAAGACTCTTGATTTACTGACCATCAAAGAGTTATATCGGTACGATTTAAATGTTGTTTTTTAATAATACGACGATTACAAAAACTAACTAATTCGTACAGTGTGTATTTTGAATTTTAATTATTTAAATGTATTTATTTCACATTTAAATGAAGTCAACTAAAACACACATAAATAACTGATAATCAAGTTCTTTTAGAGTCTTAATGTAGAACTATTAGTGAAAGCAAATTTATTTATTTCGTGTTCCTAACGAATTAGGGCGAACGAAGAGTCATTTTTTTAATATGATTATAAATGAGTGTGTAAAACATTAGTGACAATTACATATAAAAGGTGTAGCGCACTGTCCCCGTTTGTAGTAAGAAAGCTCCTCCCAAACTCATAAGGTGCGTTAGCACCGACTCCGTTTATACGCATAAACGGGGTCTCCCGATAGCTATACGGTTTCAATAAATGCAGGTTTTGACTTTTTCTTTTTCCTTTTTTCTGCGTTATGAAAATCCTTGTATAGCTTGGCTATGCGCGGTTTTCATGCCTTGAAAAAGAAAAAAATAAAGTCGTCAAGAACCTGCATTTATTAAAACCCTATTCCCAAAACGATTCAAAACTATATTTTTTATTATTCTACTGAACAATAATTTTATTTAAACTGTATTTTATTGATTATTAGTTATTTATGACGAAATTTAAAGAGAAAGCACGAACTATCTCCCCCTTTGGAGGGGGTTGGGGGGTGGAAAAACAGCCGAAAATCCTCCCCCCAGCCTCCTCCAAAGCAGGGGTGATTGGTTCTGAATTTCGCACAAATTTTATTTTGTTTGATAGCCCCGAAGGGGTGAACTTCACTAACTTGGGGTGTCAGCCCCAAGATAGAAATTCGAGGTATCACTTAGCCCTGAAAGGGCGAAATTTCAAGTTATATCGCCCTTTCAGGGCTGGCGAAGTAGATTTATTCCGAGCAATGGGCTGACACCCATTGTTATAATATGTCGTCCCGTTGGGACTTGTGACAAAATTATATTTTGATGAAAATGATTTCTCATTCAGAACCAATCACCCCTGCTTTGGAGGGGCTGGGGGGAGTATTCTCGGCTGCTTTTCCTCCCCCCAACCCCCTCCAAAGGGGGAGATAGTCCGCATTCTAATTTTACACTTAAAATTTAATGATATATTTGCTTGACAATTAATCAAATACAAATTACAAAAAGTCGTTGTTCAGTAGAATACATTTGGTGTAGATTATTTTCTTCCTCTTCCCTAAGTACGTTGTTTAATAAATTTGGTTTTTTGACAAATCCCGTGATTGTTCGTTTTTCTGCCTCGCGATTGTTCGTCCCTTGCGTAAGGGATAGTAGGTGTTGTTTGAACTTAAGGGAAGACGAAAAAAATAATCTACCCGTCTGAATTGTTCTTTTTCTTATATGTTTCACTAAATCTTCCTTACGTAGCTCGGCTATGCGCGTCAAATTTAGCCAAACATATAAAAAAAATAACGGCTTCATTTGGGGTAGATTATTTTCTTCCTCTTCCCTAACGTAGCGATAGCGGAGTGGAGAGAGTGCCGGATAGCCCGACCCCCGACTGATAAGGAGGGGGATACGCCCAAATTTTCATTCACTTCACTGGATTTGTCAAAGAACCAGTTTTTCTTTATGCGAGCCAAATTTGACGCGAATAACGAGTTATTTAAGGAGAATTTGGTGAAGTAAGTAGTGGGACAAAAATAGGCTTACAATTTTGACGTGGTTATTTTTTCGATATTTTTTCTTACAAAAACCGCACATAGCCTACGCTACGTAAGGATTTTTGTAGGGAAAAATAGCGGAAAAAGAAACCGTCAAAAAGTAAGGATATTTTTGTCTCACTACTTATTCGTCGGACGAAATATCGGAGAAGTATCGACTGCCACATAAACATGCACACTCTTTTCAGATGAACCTTCCTCTTTCTACTCTACCGAAGTCACACTAAATGGTGCTTGGATGTTCAATAATTGCGTAAATAGGACATTCGTTTTCATAGAATGCAAAAATAATTCACTATCTTTAATTAAGGGAAGACGAAAAAAATAATCTACCCGTATTCTAATAAACAACAATTTTACTTAAACTGTATTTTGTTGATTATTATTTATTTACGACGAAATTTAAAGAGAAAGCACGAACTATCTTCCCCTCCAAAGCAGGGGTGATTGGTTCTGAATTTCGCACAAATTTTGTTTTGTTTGATAGCCCCGAAGGGGTGAACTTCACTAACTTGGGGTGTCAGCCCCAAGATAGAAATTCGAGGTATCACTTAGCCCTGACCCCGATAGTGATGCGGGGGCGAAATTTCAAGTTATATCGCCCTTTCAGGGCTGGCGAAGTAGATTTATTCCGAGCAATGGGCTGACACCCATTGTTATAATATGTCGTCCCGTTGGGACTTGTGACAAAATTATATTTCGATGAAAATGATTTCTCATTCAGAACCAATCACCCCTGCCTCCAAAGGGGTGAGATAGTTCGCGTTCTAATTTTGCAGGTAACATATTTATTTGATAATAAGTCAAATACAAATTATAAAAAATCATTGTTCAGTAGAATACATTTAGGGTAGATTATTTTCTTCCTCTTCCCTTAGTAGTAAGTCAAACTAATTATGATAAGTTCATTTGGCGAAATTTGTCCGATTACTTTGTTGGAGAACATCCAGCGTAGCTACGGCTATGCTGAATAACCTCCGCCTCGTACTCGAAAAAATTTCACTCAAAGCAACATATCATAATTAGATTGACTTACTACTAAGGGATGAAAAAATAATAAACGTTACATCTTCACGCCGTTATTTTTTCTTTACACGAGCCAAATTTGACGCGAATAACGGGTTATTTAAGGAGAATTTGGTGAAGTGTAAAGGAAAAAGAACAAGTCAAGATGTAGTGTTTATTATTTTTTCATCCCTTAGTACACTGTTTTATAAATTTATTTACATTTTTTGACGTTTATTTTGAAATGAATCGAATCAAAAATGACGCGAATACTCACTGTATTTAAGGATTTTTTGGTGAAGAGTCATTTTAAAAGAAATACTCAAAAAAGTAAATAAATTTGTGAAACAGTGTATTAGTATCAGGAATTAAATAAATGTACATTCTTCGCGTCGTTATTTTTTCTTTAGACGAACCAAATTTGACACGAATACTCATCATATTTAAGGAAAATTTGGTGAAGTAGACTTTATTCTAAAATAGTTTGGATGAAAGAGGAAATAAAGATTTTTTCACTAATCAAGGCGGCTGAAATTGAGCTATGCCTTAGCATAGTGAATTTTCAGGCAACGCAGAGTAGTGGAAAAAGATTATTTACTCTATGCAAAATATTTTGGAATAAAGTCTAATATAAAGGAAAAAGAACAAGTCGAGAATATGCATTTATTTTGTTCCTGATACTAACAAAAGTAAACCCTGATTCATTCATTCAAAACTCATTCACTCATTCATTCACTCATTCACTCATTCATTATCATTCAAAATACACTCATTCATCTCATTGAAGTGAAGCATTTAAGCAGTGAGACAAAAATAGGCTTACAATTTTGACGGTTTTTTTTTCCGCTATTTTCCCTACAAAAATCCTTATCCCGAATCAAGTACGGGACAGGCTGTAGCGTAGGCTATGTGCGGTTTTTGTAAGAAAAAATATCGAAAAAATAACCACGTCAAAATTGTAAGCCTATTTTTGTCCCACTACTTAAAACGAAGTTATTCTAATATTGTTCCTTATCATTAGGGAAATCTCGATTTTTTACATCGGCAGTATATCGTTCTACGGCATCTTTTACGACATCGAAAAGCTCGGCATATCGGCGCAAAAATCGAGGATGAAAATCTTTGGTAATGCCTAGCATGTCATGCGTTACGAGTACTTGACCGTCAGTATGTTGTCCGCCACCGATACCAATGGTCGGAATGTCGAGCATTTCTGAAACTTGTTTGCCCAATTCGGCGGGTATTTTTTCCAATACGATAGCAAAACAACCTATTTCTTGCAAAAGTTTGGTATCTTCTATGAGTTGTTCGGCTTCTACTTCTTCTTTGGCACGCACCGTGTATGTCCCAAATTTATAAATCGACTGCGGCATCAACCCCAAGTGTCCCATGACAGGAACACCGGCAGAAAGCACGCGTTCTATACTCTCTTGTATCTCTTTGCCGCCTTCCATTTTTACGGCATGTGCGCCGGATTCTTTCATGATACGTATCGTAGAGGCGAGTGCTTCACGGGAGTTGCCTTGGTAGCAGCCAAAAGGTAAATCAACGACCACCAAAGCACGTTCTACCGCTCGTACAACAGACGAAGCATGGTAAATCATTTCGTTGAGCGTAATCGGTAAAGTAGTTTCGTGACCAGCCATTACATTAGACGCAGAATCGCCAACGAGTAATACATCTACACCTCCGGCATCCAATATTTTTGCCATCGAATAATCGTAAGCCGTCAACATTGAAATGCGTTCACCTCTCGCTTTCATCGCTTGAAGGGCATGGGTTGTGATGCGTTTGAATTTTTTATGAACAGACATTTTTTAAATTTTCGATGCAAGATAAGGTTTATAGTCCATAGTTTATAGTCGATAGTCATTAGCCGATAGTTCATAGTTCATAGCTAGTCGTGAGTTTATATTTTCGCATAGCGAAAACATAAATTATCGACTATTCAATGGTGGACTACTAATGGAAATAATTTACAAATAATAAAAAAATACGCGTCGAGAGTTCAATTTTTTTATTCATAAATAAAGTCTATTATGTAAAATATTTACAAAAACGCTGTCGCCTGACATTTTTAAAAATGTCCGCCGACTCAGGCAACCGAAAAGATGTGAGGTATTGACAGATTTTAAAAATGTCCGACGAGTAAACCACCCGAAGGTCTAAAAAACAATGTATTACGTATTATTAAAACGACTTTTCGTCTTCTCTATCTTTCCTTACTCGAACACTACCGATTTTGTATAAACCCTACAGACTCAATAAACCATTGCCGCCATTACTTTCTCTATTTTCTTACGCATTGCCCCTGCGCTACCCGAATAATTATTGACAATAATAGAAAAAGCCATCAATTTGCCTGCTTTATTTTTGACGTAGCCTGTGTAACTTCTGACGCCTTCCATATAGCCGCTTTTTGCGCGAATATTTCCGGCAGCGGCTGTTCCTTCAAACATATTTTTCAATGCGCCGTTTTTTCCTGCCAAGGGCAATGAGGCATTAAAATCCTCGAAAATCGTAGGGTCTTTGGCTACTTTTCGCATGATTTGTGCCAAGTGTTTTGTGGAAATGGCATTGCGTGTAGAAAGTCCGCTACCATCGCGCATCACGAAACCTGTCATATCCAATCCTCGCGCTGCCCAGTACTTTTTTATGACTTCCAAACCTGATTTGGTCGTGCCTTTTGCTTGCTTTTCTGCACCCATTGTTTTGAGCAGGCTTTCGCAATATAAGTTAATACTTTTTATATTAGCGCGCTCAATTATATCGCGGAGTGGGGGAGAGGTGACCGTAAAAATGACCCTGCGTTTTGGGTTTTTATTTTCCGTAAAAATATGTTGTGTCTGCATACACATTCCCGTATAAATGTTGTTCTTTTCTAATGTTTTTGCCAAATGATATGCTGCAAAATATGCAGGTTCGGGCAGCGAACCTTTGATGGTGAACGTCCCCGCACCTATGGGCAAGGTGCCGCGTACGTAGCGCACTCGCGTGTAAGGCGAGCCAAAAATATAGGCATTATCTCCCGTATTGGCGGCGGCAGATTGTAGTTCATTGATGATGTCTAAATCAGGTACTTTGGGGCGTATAGCGGCTACGCGAGGCGCTTGATTTAGTTTTGCAGATTGCTGAAAATCAAGGTAATATAAGTTTTCGTGAATATTCAAACCGTATGTTCCGCCGCCGTAATAATTGCCCATATCTTCCCAAATCCAGGTGCGTCCGGTGGCTTTTGTTTCAAAAAAAGAAGCGTCGCCCACGATGCCCCCGTCAATGCGTTTGATACCTGCCTGTTTGATGGCATCTGCAAAATTTTGCATCAATTCATCGAAACCTATGACGCCTTCCATTTCATGCGAAGCAAGTGTCGGGTCGCCGCTGCCTTTGATGTAAATATTGCCGCGAAGCGTGCCGTCGGGAAGTAAGTCGCCGTCGTATTCCAGCGTCGTTTTAAATTGATAATTGGCACCCAAGACGCCCAATGCCGTGGCAGTCGTGACCACTTTTAAGGAGGAAGCAGGGAGGAGTCCCAAGTCAGGATTATGCTGCGCAATGATTTTATTTTCATCGACATCAATGAGGCAAAAACCAAAACCTGCGTGTTTGAGGTCGGCATCAGCCGAGAGTTGGGTGATGGCTTTTTGAAGTGGGGTTTGTGCGTAGGTATTTTCCGCAAAGTAAGAAAGAAACACAGTTGATATAATTAAAAAGCGAAGCATAATTTAGTGTATTCGTTATTCGTGTATTCGTGTATTCGGTGTGTGAAAATTTAACGCTGTAAGTTTGAAAAAAATGATTGGATTATGCAAGTTTGTGATTCATTAATTCGTCATCTCTTTATTCGTATATTGCAACCGAATAACGATTAACGAATCAACGATTAACGAATCAACGAAACCATGGCAGCACACAACGAACTCGGAAAAAAAGGGGAATACCTCGCGCAGCTTTTTTTACAAAAAAAAGGCTACGAACTGCTCGAAACGAATTGGACGGTAGGCAAGGCGGAAGTGGATGTTATCGTAAAAAAACGAGGGGTGATTATTTTTGTGGAAGTAAAAACGCGACAAAATAATGTGTTTGGTCACCCGGAGGAGAGTGTGACGCCGAAGAAGGAAAAATTGATGATGGAAGCTGCCGTTTTTTATACCCGCGAAATCGGACATGAAGACGCGATTCGCTTTGATATTGTAGCGATTACGATGTCGCCGAATTTTGAGATTCGACATTTTCGAGATGCGTTTTTTCCGACTTGGGGGTGAAGAGTAATGAGTGAATGAGTGAATTTTGAATGAGTGAATTATAATGCTACAATGCGTTAATGCTGTAATGCGATAATGTTTATAGCGCATTATTTTCCTACCGCGACCCGTGGGTCGAGTAGGGCATAGAGCACATCTACAAACAAATTTATCAACACAAAAACAAAAGCAGAAAACAAGACCGCACCCAAGACGACAGGCAAGTCATAATTCACTAAAGCATTGATAGTCAGGAGTCCCAAGCCGTTGAAGTTAAATACTTTTTCTACGAAAAAAGCACCTGCTAAGAGGCTCGCAAACCAACCCGAAGCGGCAGTCAGCACCGGATTGAGCGCATTGCGAAGGGCGTGTTTGAAGATAACTTTGTAGAAAGAAAGTCCTTTGGCGCGGGCGGTGCGGATGTAGTCCTCGTTGAGGACATCGAGCATGGAGGAGCGCGTAAGTTGGGTGATGAGTGCCACCGGACGAATGCCCAAAGCGATGGCAGGAAGGATAAGGTTTTTCCAAACAAATATCTTTTCTCCCGTAAAATTATCGACATCGACGAGTCCACCTTGAATATTCAGCCCTGTCCAAGCTTTGAGGTAGTAACCAAAAATAATCGCAATGATAATCCCCGTGACGTAGCTCGGCAAGGAGTAACCAAAAGTCGAAACAATCACCGCCAGATTATCAAACCACGAATACTGTTTGAGGGAAGCCAAAATGCCCAAAATGACGCCAATAAATACGCCGAAAAACATAGCAGTAGCCGCCAAAATTATCGTCGCAGGTATCGCCTCGCGCAACATATCGGATACTTTTCTACCTGTTTGAAAGGACTCGCGTAGGTGCGGAAATTTGACGACAAATACCTTTTTTCCAAAAGGAATTAGCTTTATATATTTGTACTTCTGTGCATTATATTCGGTGTTTTCGTGAATAGATAGCGGAAATACATCGTTGAGATAAAGGCGAAATTGGGTTGAAAGGGGTTTGTCCAAACCCAATTCTTTTTTCTTTTGTTCCACCATTGCGGCATCAGCATTTTGCCCGAAAGTCAGCCGTGCCGAATTGACAGGCGCAAGGTAGATTATCGACAACACTATCACGACAACCAGTACCAAGACCACCGCCCCATAAGCCAGCCTTTTTAAGAAAAATTGTAGCAGATTCATTGTGATTAGTGACTGGTGACCGATGATTGGCGGCAAACGCCCAAACCTATAAGGTTTTTGAAAACCTTATAAGTTTTATATTGAGGTTCAATTTTTAAAATAAAAAAAAAGTCTACCATATAAATCTCGTGTTTTTGTATAATGTTTAAATTAAAAAACAAATATTCCCCAATTCCCTAATCACCAATGACCCTCTTATCCCTTTTAGCGAATTTAAATTCGGTACGAAAAATTTTATCCCAAAAATCGCTACTTACGCCGTAACCATTTTCGGGGTCGTGATAATGGTGAACCATGTGATGTTCTTTCATTTTTTTCCAATAAGGATGTTTGATATTGGCGTGGTGCAATGCGTAATGTGTCATGTCATATATGAGGTATCCGCTCAAAAATCCCGCGAAAAAAGGCATGGTATTCGAGACACCTAACACACTGGTAAACAAGTTGTAAAACACAATTGCCAAAGGAATACCCAAGACCGGCGGCATCACCAATCGTAGCGAATCATTCGGGTAATCATGGTGGACACCATGCACGATAAAGTGGATTTTTTTACCCAATTTACCGGGTGGTTCGTAGTGGAAAACGAAGCGATGCAATACGTACTCAGCCAGCGACCAAAATAGTACGCCACCCACAATCCAGGGTAGTATCATCCAACCCAATTTGTAATCGACCAGACCCCAATACAAGCAAGACAATATCACAGGCACGAACACAAATAGCGGTACACTCCAATGTACTCGCGAAAATACATCAAGAAATTTGTTATGAAACAAGGGTGGTGATTCATCTTTATTGGAAACAAAATGCTTTGCCATGGTAATTAAGTTTAAATTTAAGTATCAGGAATTAAATAAGATGTCCCATAATGCGAAGTATTTTTTTGTCTAAGGATTTTTTGAAAACCGCACATCCCGATAGCTACAGCCTGTCCCGAACTCCGATTCGGGATAAGGATTTCAAAGGATTCTTAGACGGAAAAAAGACGAGTATAATCACATCTTATTTATTTTCGTTCATTAAAGAACCATTGAGAACGCGAAATAAATGAATTTGCTTTCTTGACTGAGAGAGTTTGTTTCTTTCACTAAACGAACTAAATGACTACTAAGTAACGAGTAAACAATAAGTTGGACATCTCGTCCAGATATCCAACTTATTGTTTACTCGTTAATAACTTATTTTTCTTTTTATTAGTTCCTTTTTCGAGGCACAAAGTAACAAAAAAACCAGCAAATATGTTGCTTTATATCTGTAAAATTCTTGCATATCTCACGACTCACTTCCCTCAAGTCTCTTATCTATTGTTTGAAAAGCTGCGCCCAAATATTCGATAATATCACTTGCTATCAGGCTTTTTTGCCCCATTTTTTCTACTGCCAAATCACCTGCTAAACCATGAACATAAACGCCCAAAATCGCAGCTTCCTGCGGCGAGTATTTACTTGCCAGCAAGCCGGTAATCACGCCCGTCAGCACATCGCCACTACCTGCGGTTGCCATGCCGGGATTGCCCGTCGAATTGAAAAAAACCTTGCCTTCGGGCGTACTGATACAAGTATGTGCGCCCTTCAAAACGATGTAAATTCCATGCTCCACCGACTTCTCTATCTGTATCATATTTCGCATGAAATCATTGCTGTAAAAACCAAAAAGTCGGCTAAATTCCTTCGGATGTGGCGTGAAAATACTGCCCTTTGGGATGTATTCAAAAAGATGTTTGTGTCCACCAATCAGATTGAGTGCATCGGCATCAATAACCATGGGCTGGGTGTAGTTTTGCATCAATTTTTCCAAAGCACTGACGGTAGGAAGTGCCTGACCCAAGCCGCAGCCAATACCCACCACACTATATTTTTTTGACTTTGGCGGCGTCGCGAAATACGCATTCGATTCGCGGCTATACATTGCTTCGGGCAAGGCATGAAGCAGCGGATTTTCGAGTGTTTCGGGGGCGTGTACCGTGAGTAAACCCGCGCCACTACGCATACAGGCACGCGCCGCGAGCAATGCTGCACCCAACATGCCACGCGCACCCACAATGAGCAAAGCATGACCAAATTTTCCTTTATGGTCGTATTTATTTCTTTTTTTGAAAATTTTTTGAACAAAATCCCTTTCAACGTAATGCGTATGGCTTTTCATATCCGCCATTTTCTGCGGATGCAGACCAATCGGGACAGCCGTCCACTCGCCTATACGTGCGTGGTTTTCGGGCATCATAAACGCCAATTTTGGAACTTCAAAACAACAGGTTTGTGCGGCAAGAATACTCGCGCCGCCCGTATGTTTATCCGCAAAAAGCCCCGAAGGAATATCAATACTGATGCAGGTAATTTTCTGATTATTAATATGCTCAATAAGACATTTGAGAAAATCCTCCGCAGGTCGCGTCAAGCCTGAACCCAAAATGGCATCTATCAGGATAGTATTTTTTTGGAAAACGGGTAGTGATTTATCTTCTTGAATATGATAAATCGGAACGTTTGTTTTGGTTTGCAGTCGGTTTAAATTGGTATCAAAATCTGCGCTTGTTTTTTTCGCAGATAAAAATAAATACACTTCTACCTTATAAAACCGTTCGTCCAATAATCGGGCTACTGCCAAGCCGTCACCACCATTATTTCCCGGTCCGCATACGATACGAATAGGGCGCGAATTATCGTAACGCGCTATAAACCAATTGGTAAAAGCCAGCGAAGCCCGTTCCATCAAATCAATCGAATATATCGGGGCATGATTGATAGTATAGTTGTCAAGGTCGCGTATCTGTGTTGTAGAAAGGATTTTCATAGTTGATTGGTAATTGGTGATTGGGTAATTAGGTAACTGGGTGATTAGGTAACTGGGTGAATTAAGTAACTGGGATATTGGGTAATTGAGGAACTCCTAATTCCCCAGTTACCCAATCAACCAGTTACCCAATCAACCAATCAACCAATTAGCTAATAGCCCTCTTCCACGTCCACAAGCGCAATCCTGTTATTGGAAACGGCAATGCGTTTGATGTTTTTGATACCGTAGGCACTAAAATCGGCGACTTCACGCCAGTCATTATCAAGACTTGCTTTGAAACGATACAATTTGCTATCTTTTGCCATGTATATTGTGCCGTCTTGCGCCCATGCAAAATCCTCACATTCGGGCAAGGCTTTTACGATGGGGCGAATGGCGAAATTAGTCGGATTGACGGATTTGATGTACCAGCCTTCGAGTTCGCTTTTGTGTAGAAAAGTGAGATTGCCGTCAGGGTTCATACGTAGACAACGCCCGATGTCTGAGCGAACCTGTCGCACATCGCCACTCAAGGTATTTATAATAAATAAAGTATGCGGTTCTCCGACAATGAATAATGCAATCATTGATTCATTTATCCATTCGTGATAGCCGATTTGAGCGATGCTGTCGAGCATCAATTCGGCATCGCCGCCATTGGCAGGAATGCGCCAAAGTTGTTGATTCTCATTGCCATCGGCAGAAACACGGACGACCGAAATGTGCTGTCCGCCGGGCATTGGGGTGGGGGAGTACTCGCTTTCGGCGGTGGCAGTGACTTGAGTTTGCATACGGCGGTCTATATTGAAACGATAAATATCGGTTTGTTCGCCGTCAGGTTGAGCAGTAATATAGAGTTGCCCGCGTATAAATTGAGGTTGATTATTATAACCATTCAAATTATTTCCATTAATTAATTTGGGTTTTGTGAAGCGATAAATATCACGAATGGCAGATACCTCCATGTCAAATACGTAAATATTTGTTGCAGGTAATTGGGCGAAAATGGAAAAGGTACATAAGGATAAAATTAAAATTAGTATGTATTTCATTTTGTGTAATTCGTTTAAAATTCCATGTTTATGGAATACTAAATGTAGTGAAATTTAGAGTATTTTTGTGATATTAAAAATATTTGTTTACTAAAAAATACTTTAAATCAATAGTTAATAATGTCATTTAAAATACATTTAATTTTAAATTAAATTAAATAGTTTGATTATGTATCTTTATATTAAATAAATTTGTACTAATTCATATTTATTTAACGTATTGTTATTTGTTTTCGATTGATTATTAAACTGTTGTGGAAATATATATAAAAATATTTTCATTACGATTTCACTTTCTTTTAAGATTCACAAAATACGTAAAATGAATGTATTTTTATAAAAAAAATTGATCGTGACCTCTTTGAGAAGTGCTGTCTAAACAAATGTAAGTGAAAGAAATTAAAGAAGTTAGAGAAGAGGAAGAAAATAATCTATCCCAAATGAAGAAGTTATTTTTTTTATATGTTTGGCTAAATTTGACGCGCATAGCCGAGCTACGTAAGTGAAAGAAATTAAATAAATTGTTTCATAATGCGCCGTAATTTTTTCTTCTAAGGTCGCACTGAAATATAGCCATTTTTTAATTAATTAAAATTATTTTATAATTTATTTATTGTTATAAATGAATTATTTATAAATATTTTTTATTATAAAATAATTTAAAAATATCCTTATTTCAGCAGAACCTTCTAAAGAATTCAAAAAATCGTTGCATAGCCATAGCTACGGAACTATTTTTTGTGTTTTTTAGAAGGGAAAAGAACAAGCATAATGGGACAAGTTATTTATTTTCTTTCACTAAGGAAGATTTAGTGAAACATATAAGAAAAAGAACAATTCAGACGGGTAGATTATTTTTTTCGTCTTCCCTTATCTTGTTATACGCCACACATTTATACACCAACCGTACATCACAAAGTACACCATACTTATACCTAATGCCTCGATTTGTAAGTACTTGACAAATCGAGACACTAACTTATTCATGCAAGTTGCGAGTATTTAGATTTCAAATTCAATGAGAATGCTGTGTAAAACACGTTTGTATCGGAATTTGTTGTTGAGAATTTGGTATTGAAAAGTTCGCTTCACTTGTAATTGATACTTTAATAAATGATGAGACAAAAATATCCTTAGGAACAGAGTTTTAATAAATGCAGGTTCTTGACGACTTTATTTTTTTCTTTTTCAAGGCATGAAAACCGTGCATAGCCAAGCTACGCAAGGATTTTCACAACGAAGAAAAAGGAGAAAAGAACAAGTCAAAATCTGAATTTATTTTTGCGTCGTTCCTAAAGAAGTGATTTGTCGAGTTTTAAGGGATGAAAAAACAATAAACACTACATCTTGAATTGTTCTTTTCCTTATATGTTTCACCAAATTCTCCTTATCCTGAAAGCATTCGGGACGCGTCAAATTTAGCCAAACATATAAAAAAAGTAACTGCTTCATTTGGGATAGCTCATTTTCTTTGTCCTTCCTGACTCAAATCGGACAGTGTTTTAACAAACACTGAATAACCATCGTATGCGTTCTACTGAACGTTTTTTGAAGATAGTATTTAATTGAAAATCATATGTATACAATTAATTATTAATAATTTACGAGATATTATTTTATTTATTCACAAACCAAAACTTTATTAAAATGAATTATTTTCACACAATTTTACATCAAAGAACGAATTATGTATTCGTTACTTTTTTTGTACTTATTCTTTCATTATTAACCCTAGGAAATACACTACAAGCGCAATGCGAACAGCCAGAGCTATTTGATTTTTCGGCTTTGGCAGGCAGTACGAATCCGGTGGTGGATATTAATGGAGCGGGCATGACGCTTGCCGAAGGACGCGTATTAGTTTCGCGCAATTTTACGGGAAGTGCCGCTGAAGATGAGTACTTTATCCACGATTTCCATTTGAATGGTTTTGTTGGAACACACATTGGGCTGCTTCATTCTGCGGGAGTTGAAGACCACGTAAATTTGACATTCAATTTTGCAAATGACCTTGATGAACTTAGCTTTAGATTCTTGGATTTGGATAGGCACGATGAAGTGATTGTCAATGCCAAATATAGAGGTGAGACGATTCAAATTCGCCCGGAAAATTATACTATTCACGGACTCAACGCTTGTCCGGCTTATGTAGAAGACAATATCTTCAAATCTACTTGCTTTGGACTCAATCTCGATAATAGCATTGAGGGAGCGATTGATTTTGCATTTACAAGACCAATTGATGCAGTCGAATTTATTTTTTACCACGATAGCGATGCGGCGGGATTTGTCGGTGGCGGTTCGTTTACGGTGACAGATATGGAGGCTTGTGCCAATGAAATGCAATACCCCGTTTTTGATATAGACAATGACGGTGTGGTAGGTTTGGTAGATTTAGATGAAGATAATGACGGCATTCCGGATAACATAGAGAGAGATTGCGCAAATAATATAGTTTTAATAGATTTTGAACGCGATAATTTGAGTATTACGCCAACCGAAGCGATTAATAACGGCGAACCTTATATGTTGGGTGATGCAGTGTTGACGATAGATGCGCCTGTATATAGCGGGGGCGCAACGCAGGACGAATATGAAATCAGTAATAGCCAATTCAGCGCCACGTATGCCGTGCGTACAGGGGTAGACCAAACTACTCAGGGACCCGGACAGCATGTAAATTCGACTTACCGACTTTCCGAACCTGTGGAAGATCTATGCTTCTTTTTCAATGATTTAGATAGAAATGATGAGGTCATTATCAATGGTAAATTGGATGGTAGAACGATTGCGCTTTCGGAAACTGATTTTGCTTTGACCAATACGACGCCCGACCCGGCGTGTCCGGTTTGGCAGGGCAATAATACGTGGCGTTCGCAGTGCAATCCACCACAAGTCAACCTCAGTGATACGGATAGAGGCGGTATCAAAATTTGCTTTCCCGCTCCTGTAAATGAAATTGAAATCATCTTTTATGATTTTGCCGTAGGAACAGGTGTTATCAGTGAAGGCGGTTCTTTTTCTGTCTCCAATTTCGAAACTTGCATGCCACGCGATACAGACGGCGACGGGATTCCTGATTATCAAGATTTGGATTCGGATGGTGATGGCTGCCCCGATGCCATAGAAGCATGCCCCGGTTTTACGGTTAATGAAGATGGAATGATTGCAGGACCATTCGGCGAAAATGGCTTGGCAGATAACGTAGAAACTTCCCCGGATTCGGGTGAATTGGCTTGTACTTTGGTAGATGCGGACAACGATGGTATTCCTGATTATATCGACGAAAACGAATGTCCAGAGGGCTTGCCTGTGGAGTTGAAGACATTTACAGCATCGGAAGCGCAATGCAATATTTATCTCAAATGGGAAACGGCTACCGAGACCAATTTTAGCCATTTCGATGTAGAAAAAAGTTATGATGGCATCAATTTTCAAGCGATAACGAAAACGGAGGCGATGGGAAATGAGGCGACCGGCGCAGATTATACCTATGTAGATGACCGTATTAGGTCGGTGAATTATTATCGTTTGAAAATCGTAGACCTTGATGGCAGCTATAATTATTCGGATATTATTGTAGTCGAATCAACTTGTTTTGATGAAACGGTGTCAATTACAGATGTGTACCCAAATCCTGTTTCGGATAGGCTTTATATTCAAATGACGACCTCATCATTGGTGCGCAATGTGAAAGCACAAATCATGGATGAATTGGGCAGAACGGTCAGCATACAAAATATTTCAGCCATGGAAGGCGCAAACCTGATCAGCGTTGAAACGACTCAATTGAAAGAAAATACGACTTACTTTCTTCAGATTCAAGGAGAAAATTGGATGGCAGAGGTACAGAAGTTTATTAAAGCAGAATAGTATCAGGAAAACACTCTAAGTGAAAGAAAATAAATAACTTGCCCCATTATGCTTGTTCTTTTCTCTTCTAAAAAACACAAAAAATTACGGCGCATTATGGAACAATTTATTTAATTTCTTTCACTATGACAAAAAGCCTTCCCGTTTTCGGGAAGGCTTTTTTAGGTTTGGGGCAAAAAAAGACCCGAACAACAGAAGTTGTCCGAGATCTATAAACGGGCGTGTTTGATACTTTTAAAAATGTTATTTTGGAGATAGCCTTTTTATCACTGTATCATAATAAGTGCAAAAGGTGTGCCAATTGATACTTGTCAACGATTTATGACTTCATGTTGCGGAAATACCTCATAAGCGATTTCCATTGCCGTCCCAAATACGTCCTTATTCAATGCCGTATCTACGCCAATTTTATCAAAATAAGACAATAAATTTTCGGTTGCCATATTACCTGTCAGCTTGTCTTTTGCCATTGGGCAGCCGCCGTAGCCCTTCACTGCCGAGTCAAATCTACGGCAGCCGTTTTCGTAAGCCGCCACTATTTTCTCCTCCCAATTATGCGGTGGCGTATGCAGATGTGCGCCAAAAGTGACATCAGGATAAGGCGGAATAAGATTGTCAAAAAGGTAGCTGATGCTTTCGGGTGTAGAAACGCCAATCGTATCGGAAAGAGACAAAATTTTGATGCCCATATCGGCGAGTTTATTGACCCATTGCTGTACGATTTCCACGCTCCACTCATCGCCATACGGATTGCCAAAGCCCATAGATACATAAACAACCATTTGCTTATTACGCTGAATGCAAAGGCTTTGTATGCTTTCTACGCGCTTTAGCGATTCTTCGATGGTGGCATTGGTATTTCTGATTTGAAAGGTTTCGGAAACGGAAAAAGGATAGCCGAGATAAGTAATTTCGTCGAACTGTACTGCGTCATTTGCGCCGCGCTGATTGGCTACGATGGCAAGGAGTTTGGACTTGGTATCACCGAGCTGAAGCTTGCTCAATACCGCCGCCGTATCCTGCATTTGAGGAATAGCTTTGGGCGAAACAAAGCTACCAAAATCAATGGTATGAAAACCAGCTTTGAGCAAGGTGTTGATATATGCCGCCTTCTTTTCGGTAGAAATAAATTCTTTGATACCTTGCATGGCATCCCGCGGACATTCAATGAGTTGTAGCATATAATTAGAGTGTTTTATTGTCAAATTGCTAAATTGTTATAGTTTTTTTGCTTCGCAAAACAGTATATAAAGTAAAACAGTTTAGCAATAAAACAATTTAACAATTCATTGAATTTAATGCACAAAGATAAGGTTTTTTTAGCGATTTTTGCGCTGCAAGCAACATTGGGTATAAGAGAAATCTTTCTAATTTTTGAATGTGCCGCCTTCCCTTCAATGGAACATGTTCCATTGAAGGGTTTCAATCAATATCTGAACTAATTTTTTGGTAAAGTTAAAAATTTGCCCTGTACCCATAACATTTCAACAACAGACTTGTTAGCAATAAGACGCTTAGTGAAAGAAATTAAATAAATGTACATTCTTCGCGTCGTTCCTTATGATTTTTATACCGAAAAAAACGAATCACGAATATACGAATCACGATATTATGGATAAAAGAACGGGCTGGACGATTGTGGGTTTTTTATTATTTTCTTTGGGAATGATTGCCTTGGTGCTGACGCTCGTAGGCGTCGAATTGATATTTTTGAACTGGTTGCAAAGCTTTGGCGGCTTGATTTCCTTTTTGGTGAAAATTTCTTTGGTCGTAGGGGGCGTAGTTGTGGTGGCATTGGCGCGTACCGATTGGGAGCAATTGGAGGAGGAATTTGAGCCGAAATGATTGGGGCGTTTTCGTCTTCCCTAAGTAATGGGACAAAAATAGGCTTACAATTTTGCCTCGTTCCTTAGTGAAAGAAATTAAATAACATGTGCCATTATACTCGTCTTTTTTCCGTCTAAGAATCCTTTAAAATCCTCACGTAGCTAAGGCTATGTGCGGCTTTCAAAAAATCCTTAGACAAAAAAAATACTTCGCATTATGGAACATCTTATTTAATTTCTTTCACTAATACAAATAAAAAGAGACTATTTCGTAAAGAAATAGCCTCTTGATAGTAGCGCGAGGCAGGCTTGAACTGCCGACCTCAGGATTATGAATCCTGCGCTCTAACCAGCTGAGCTACCGCGCCACAGAATCCATTTTTACAAATGGAGTGCAAATATACGGTATTTAATTCCGTATTGACAAATTCGCAGCGAAAAAAATAACGCAAATGTTTATTTTTTTCGTCTTCCCTTACCTGTGAATAATTCCCCCACCTATCACGTCATCACCTTCGTAGAAGACTGCCGACTGACCGGGCGCGACGCCTTTGACATTCGCATGAAACTCTACGCGAATATCATCGCCCTCATTGCGAAGCGTACTGAGTGTACCTGGGCTATTATAACGAATTTGGGTTACAGCCTCGATACCATCGGGAATCGTTGGGTATTTCATCGCATTGAGTTGACCTACTTTGGTACTGTTGCGGAATAACTCACCGGCTTTGCCGAGTACCACTGTATTGGTATCAGGAATGATTTCTTTGACATACATCGGCTCGCCAAATGCCTTGCCAAGTCCCTTACGCTGTCCAATTGTATAAAATGGATAACCATGATGTTCGCCAATAATTTCGCCAGCTGTATTCAGGAATTGACCGCCTGCGACACGCTCCTCCAAGCCCGGCACCTGACGACGCAAAAAACCGCGATAATCATTATCCGGTACAAAGCAAATTTCGTAGCTTTCGCCTTTTTTTGCCAAATCTGTATACCCTCTATCGTGTGCAATTTGTCGTACTTCCGGCTTCGTCAATTCAGCCAAAGGAAAGCGACTTCTCACCATACATTCTTGGCTCAATCCCCATAAAACATAGGATTGGTCTTTGTTCAAATCCTTTGCTTTGGAGATAAAATACCTATCGTTCTGCTGCTTTATTTTCGCATAATGCCCCGTCGCAATAAACTCACAATCAAGCGCATCTGCACGTCTGAGCATCGCATCCCACTTGATATGTGTATTGCACAACACGCATGGATTGGGCGTACGTCCGGCGATATATTCATCCACAAAATTATCTATCACATAATTGCCAAACTCCTCGCGAATATCCACGATAAAATGATGAAAACCGCAATCTACTGCCACCTTTCGCGCATCATTGATAGAGTCGAGGCTACAACAGCCCGTCTCCTTTTTATTACCGCCCGAATTGGCATAATCCCACGTTTTCATCGTGATGCCGATGACCTCATAGCCTTGCTCGTGCATCAACAATGCCGTCACGGTACTATCAATACCGCCACTCATCGCCACCAATACCTTTCCTTTTTTACTCATTATATCAAGTCGATAGTCGATAGTCCACAGTCGATAGTAAGATAGCTTTACATTTATCTATCGACTATCAACTGCATTTACCACAAAATTACAAAAAACAAAGGTATAAAGTTCAAATGAGAATAGAGTGCATCCCAAAATGTCACATTTTTATTTTTGTAAATGAAAAATAAAAAAAGAATCATACCGTTAAAATTAATGATAAAATACTGGTAATCAATCCTGTAAGAGATGAAAAGATAATAAACGCTACATCTTCACGCCGTTATTTTTCCTTTATACTTCACCAAATTTTCCTTAAAAAGAAACCGTCAAAAAGTAAGGGAAGAGGAAGAAAATAATCTACCCCAAATGAAGAAGTTATTTATTTTCTTTCACTAAGGAAGATTTAATGAAACATATAAGAAAAAGAACAATTCAGACGGGTAGATTATTTTTTTCGTCTTCCCTAAGGATACTTTTGTCTCACTACTTAATTAGTAAGTTATCGTTTATTTTTTCTAATTTTAAAGAAAAAAACAGATTAGTGAAAGAAATTAAATAAGATGTCCCATAATGCGAAGTATTTTTTTTATCTAAGGATTTTTTGAAAGCTGCACATAGCCTTAGCTACAGCCTGTCCCGAACCCCGATTCGGGATAAGGATTTCAAAGGATTCTTAGACGGAAAAAAGACGAGTATAATGGCACATGTTATTTAATTTCTTTCACTAAATAACTCAACAAATAGCTATCACTGCATTTATCAAAGAACCTAAAAAATTTAAACATGCTTTTATTCGTCAATACGCTATTCGTTAATACGTCAACTCAACACACATGAAAAAAATACTCACTTTAATTCCTTATTTGCTCCCTGTTTTGCTCATGCTCACAGGCTGGCAATTTCGTCAATCGCACATACCAAATGATACTGAATTAGCGAACATTTCCATACCCGGTTTTGACAAAAGTACTACGGAAAATGGCATGTGGAAATTTGAAAACGACGATGCGCTCATTTATATCAAACCTGCCGTCAAAGCCTTTCAGGGCAGCCACGACCCGCGTATATGTTGGAGTGGAAGTGGTTATGAATTTACAAAAATAAAGAAAATAAAAATTGGTGCAACGGATATTTACACCGCTATTCTCACTAAAGGAAATGACGAATTACACACGGCGTGGTGGTTTGATAATGGCGAAATAAAAACCATCGACGAGTGGCAATGGCGATGGACGACACTTTCTGGCAAATCAGGATTTAGACTGGTGAATGTAACGACTAATGAACAAGCGAATTTATTGGATATGACAGAGAAAATTATGGACGTGGCGTTTTAATACCATTTTCTGAGTTAGATTTTATTCAAAAATCAAAATCCAGGGACACACCAAAATAATTGCTTTTTGCATCTCATATAAGGAAGCAGGTAATTGGGTTTTCACGTTAGCCTGATTAACCAATCACCCAATTACCTAATAAACCAAGTTCTAATTTTTACCAACATGAAAAAAATAATATTATTCGCTATGTTTTTGGTTGTCCTGATATTATTCACGGATTGCAAATCTGCCGAGAAGAACATTTCGCAAACTCGAAGTAGTGACCACGCATTGGAAGGAGTAACGATAAGCGGCAGCAGAACAAAAGATGCAAAATCCCGCTCTGCGCCTCTTCCAGCGCATGGTCATGGTGATGGTAATGGACGTACCACCGCACCACCACCGCCAAGCGTAGTGACAGAAAGTATGTCAGCGAGAGAAGAAAGTGAACTCTCTGCTCCACGCACAGCCGAGCCGCCACCGCCGCCACCTCGAAGTCCCACGCCACCGCCGGCTTATAGTGACCGCGATGTTGTAAAAATGGCAGAAACAAATGGATGGGGCGATGCAGCCATCGAAGCAGAAACAGCACCTAAAACAAGCAGTTCCATACCTCCGCCTCCACCGCCGCCGCCAAAACCCGAACCCCGCCCCAAAGCTCGCCAACTCACCGCCGGAGAAGTCAATGACTTTAGTAAGTGGGATTTGTGGACGGACATCTCGCAGAAAGACCTTGCACAACATGCGGAACGCTGGCGTTTTTCGACCGAAAAACGCTATGCTGTACAGGTCATCACTCAAGAAGGCGCACCACTGACGAATGCCTATGTAGAACTACAAGCCTCAATGGGACACACGCTTTGGAAAGCTAAAACCGACAATACGGGAAAAGCCGAATTGTGGAATAAAATGTTTGATAAAACCGACCCGGACGCTTTCAAAATTGTAGTCAAACATGAAGGGAAATCCTACGATTTGAAAGGCGTGAGTATCTTTCAGGAAGGGATGAATACCATCCAAATTCCGGTGACGTGCAAACCTGCCAAATCGCAAGTTGACATCGCTTTTGTGGTCGATGCTACGGGTTCGATGGGCGATGAAATTACTTATTTGAAAGCCGAATTGAATGACGTGATACAGCGAGTAAAAGATGAAATGCCTGATACACGCATTAATCTGGGCAGCGTGTTTTACCGCGATACGGGCGACAAATATTTGACGCGAAAAAGTGATTTTTCTACCGATATTTCGCAAACGATTAATTTCATAAAAGCACAAAATGCCGATGGGGGAGGGGACTACCCTGAAGCGGTAGAAGATGCCCTTGACGCGGCTTTGAACCAACTCAGATGGAGCGCAGAAAGCACGAGTCGCCTCTTATTTTTAGCTTTGGATGCGCCGCCGCATACTTCCGAAGTAGTCAATAAAAAAATGGAAAAACTCACCAAATTGGCTGCCGAAAAAGGCGTCCGAATTATTCCTATCGCTTGTTCGGGTATCAAGAAGCCGACCGAATACCTCATGCGTGCGATGGCACTTGCCACCAATGGCACGTACACCTTTCTGACCGACGATAGTGGTATTGGGGGTACTCATATTAAACCAACTACAGATGAGTATAAAGTTGAATTGTTGAATGATTTGTTGGTGAGAGTGATCACGCAGTTTAGCAAAATACCGGATTGCGATGAGCGTTATGACGAGGAAATTAGAGATATTATCAACGGACAAAATAACCAACAAATCGTATGGGAATATTATCCAAACCCAACCAAAGGACCATTTACCGTACAATCAGATGAGGAGGTTGAAGAAGTATTTGTGACGGATTTGAACGGTAAATTACTGATGCGTCGTGCAGGCAGTCGCACGTCCAATTTTCAACTCGATATTAGCGATTTCCCTTCGGGCGTTTATGTCGTTAAATGTCATTTTGAAAATAATAAATGGGAAAGCGGACGCATTGTATTGGTCAGAGGGTAGGGGCGTTTATTCGTTATTCGTTATCCGTTATTCGTTATTCGTTATTCGTTATCCGTTATTCGTTATTCGTTATTCGTTATTCGTTATCCGTGAACTCGTTATCCGTGGACTCGGTAATTTGGAACAATAGCAGACATTTTTGAAATGCCTGCTATTTTTTTTGTGTAAAAACAAATAACTATCTTTGACCTTACTAAAAAGACTAAACGAATAACGAATAACGGATAACGAATCAACGAATAACGAATAACGAATAACGAGTCCACGAATAACGAATAACGAATAACGAATAACGAATAACGAGTCCACGATTAACGAATAACGAATAACGAATAACGAATAACGAATAACGAATAACGAATAACGAATAACGAATAACGAATAACGAATAACGAATAACGATTAACGAATAAAACGATTAAACAAACGAATATGAAAAGAATTCAACACATCCAACTGCTTCTATTATTTTTGCTGTTTTGCGTATACACGCACATACACGCCCAATGTCCGCCCGGAACATTAAGTCTTCAAAATCAAGCGAGTGTAGCCACTTTTGCTACGAATTACCCTGATTGTACGGAGATAAACGGGACGCTGTTTGTTGGTGGTTCGGTCGAAAATATTGATGCCTTGGACGGCATTCAAAAGGTATTGGGCGACCTGATTTTTACCGGAAATAATACACTTATGGATATTTCAGGCTTAAATCAATTGGACACTATTACAGGTAATTTTTTTATTAATAATAATAATAGCGTCACTGCAATCAGCGGCTTTTCGAGCTTGGATTGGATAGGCGGTACGACGATTATTAGTAATAATAGCGACCTCGAAAGCATTAGCGGATTCGGTAATTTGGAGACCGTTGGCACGCTCCAAATCCTTACGAATGCTGCGCTACAAAGCATCAGTGGATTAGCTCAATTGGATATGGCTGCTTCGCTTGAAATCAAAAACCATCCGGTATTATCGGACATTAGCGGACTGGAAAGTCTAACGATGGTAACAAATAATTTCCTACTGGATGATAATGGCGGTCTTAACCAAATTTCGCTTAACAACCTCATCAATGTAGGCGAACGACTAAGCATTTCTTTAAATGATAACTTGTTGACAATAAGTGGTTTGCAAAGCTTAACTCAAGTTGGAGAATTATTTATTTCTGCCAACAATACGCTGACTACGATAGATGGTTTCGACCAATTGGAAAGTATCGACGGCGGCTTGGATATGCTCGGAAATGTCGTTTTGACTGACATCAGTGCCCTAGACCATCCGCTAACGATTAGCGGTAGCATATTTCTCATCAGTAACACGCTGCTCGCGGAATGTTCTATCGAAGCGATTTGTGGACATATCACTACGGGGGGCATGATTAGTGTGCAAAACAATTTCGTAGGTTGCAACACCGTCGAGGAGGTGGAAGCCAATTGTACGACAATATGCCCGCCGGGCGATGTGGTCATGAATACACAAGCCGACGTAGCCAATCATGCTGCTACCTATCCCGATTGCACAGAGATATTGGGCAATCTAAATATTGGACCGATATCGGGCGGCACATCTGACATCACAGATATATCAGGGTTGTCGAGCCTCACGGAAGTACAAGGCAATTTAGGTATCACAAACAACCTTGATTTGGTTAGCATTTCTGGGCTCAATGAAATGGCTATCGTTGGTGGCGATTTATTGATTATCAATAATAATAGCCTTACCAATACTGCGGCTTTGGAGTCTTTTATACTGGCAGGCGGCGGCATTACCCTGCAAGATAATCCGCAGTTGACAGGCTTGACGGGATTTGGTCAGATAGCGAGTATTTCGCTCGACCTTCGCATAGTAAATAATGATGCACTACAAAACTTGAATGATTTTTCTGTCTTGCAAGGACTCAATAATCTTGAATTGTCAGATAATGCTTTATTAAATGACATATCACTATTTGAGAATGTGATTGCTCTTGGAAATGAAGTGATTATCCAAGACAATCCGCAACTATCTATGTGTAGTGTCCACACTATATGCGACCATCTTTTGGTAGGCGGAAATGCAATTATCAATAATAATGCGCCCAATTGTAATAGTATCGAACAAGTCACTACTATCTGCACGGTAGCTGTTGAAAATGCTTTTTCTGCCGATGATATTGTAGTTTATCCCAACCCTTCTAATGGAATTTTTACGATTTCAGGCTTGCCGCAAAATTCAAATGAAATAAGCATATTCGATGCATTGGGCAAGATGATTTATGTGGATAAAACGGCAAATAATATCGTAGATATTTCGGCGTTTCCAACTGGTATTTATTATTTGGCTATTAAAATAGAAGGAAATTATGCGTATAAAAAATTACTCGTAGAGTAAAATAAACCTATGATTAGGACGACTTTTTTGGTTGAAAAAAAATTGGTTTTTTGACAATTTTTTCATTCCCTTAGTACACTGTTTTATAAATTTATTTACATTTTTTGACGTTTATTTTGAAATGAATCGAATCAAAAATGACGCGAATACTCACTGTATTTAAGGATTTTTTGGTGAAGAGTCATTTTAAAAGAAATACTCAAAAAAGTAAATAAATTTGTGAAACAGTGTATTAGTATCAGGAATTAAGTAAATGTACATTCTTCGCGTCGTTATTTTTTCTTTAGACGAACCAAATTTGACGCGAATACTCACTGTATTTAAGGAAAGTTTGGTGAAGTATAAAGGAAAAAGAACAAGTCGAGAATATACATTTATTTTGTTCCTGATACTTATCTAAACTCGCTATTAAGCACAGCTTAAAAGCGAGTTTTTTTATATGACATAAAAACACTATTCGCAAAATAATTATTGTTATATGATAAAATATCATAATTTTTTTTGCTAAAAAACTTAGGATAAGTTTGACATTGTATTGGTTTTAAGTTACTTTTGTTCCATGAATAGGTCTTCATACAAATAGGAAGCATGAAGATGCCTACCCAAATTAATGACACATTAATAAAAACCCAAAAAAAGTCTCGATTATTTTTCCCTGTATTCTGTACCATTTTACACCGAACATATACGCATTGATTTGTGTGTATTGTTGCCATGTTTTATTTTTCTAAAAATTAATTACAAAAACATATGATATATGGCGAGGTTTAAACAACCAAAACATAGCAATTTAAGCTTCTTTAGTATGCGTAAAAAACTAATAACGAGTACTAAGCAACGATAAAAAAATAAGTTCATGATTTCGAGGAGGTTAGGGAACACGAAGAAAATAATCTACCCGAATTGACGCAGCTATTTTTTCTATGTGTTTTCTCAAATTTGACGCGAATACTCACTGTATTTAAGGAGAATTTGGTGAGGTAGACTTTATTCTAAAATAGTTTGGATGAAAGAGGAAGTAAAGATTTTTTCGCTAATCAAGGCGGCTGAAATTGAGCTGATACTTAGCACAGTGAATTTTCAGGCAACGCAGAGTAGTGGAAAAAGATTATTTACTCTACACAAAATATTTTGGAATAAAGTCCAATATAAAGGAAAAAGAACAAGTCGAGAATATACACTTATTTTGTATCCTGATACCTAGTCAGAAAAAATATTAAGAAACATCGTAACATTCTGAACATATACTCGTTAAACCCAGTAAGTAGGTTCGGAATTTTAGCGGATTTTTTTATCATATAAAACTCAACAGCCATGAAAAATTTCACACTACCCCTCCTGACCTTCGTGTTATCACTCTTCCTTGGTCACGCGAACGCACAATGCCCTCTAAGCGGAATAATACTAAGCAATCAAGCAGAGATTAATGCTTTCATAGAGAGCTACCCTACTTGTACTGAAATTAGCGGCAATCTGCAAATTGGCGCTATTACCTCACTTTCACCCAATACTAATATCGTTGATTTTGCAGGCTTAGAAAATATCAACAGTATTTCGGGGAGTTTACTGATTATTGGAAATAATACCTTAAGTAGCATACACGGTTTAGACCAATTGACACACGTAGGCGGTGATGTTCGTATTGATTATAATGGCAATCTAACTGACCTAACCGGTTTGGGCAAACTCGAAACTATAGAAGGGAGTTTGATTATTGGAAATAATCAATCATTGACGACTATTGGCGGCTTGCAAAAATTGATTAGCGTAGGCGGTGATATGGTGATTTCTCAAAACAATATATTATCAAACCTCAACGCATTCGAAAAATTGACGACCGTAGCTGGCTATCTTTCTATTTGGCAAAATTCTATGCTGAGTAATGTAGATGAATTTGAAAAACTTAGTACAATAGGCGACAACCTGATAATTGACAGAAATAGTGCATTGGAAAACCTAAATGGCTTTGAGTCTTTAGAGACTTTGGGCGGCGATTTTAATATCACTTTCAATTCAAATTTAACTGAAATTGGCGATTTAAGACCAACGATGCAGCCTTCTACTGTCCTGCGAATTGCCTTGAACCCCGGTTTGTCAGATTGTTCAGTACAGACTTTTTGCGAACATATTTCTAATGAGGGTGATTTAGAAATTTTTAACAATGGTATAGGCTGCAATTCGGTTGCCGAAATCGAAAATTCATGTGCGACTACTCTGCCGGTAGAACTTTCAGGCTTTCGCGCCGAAGTACAAAAAACAAGTATTTTGCTGACTTGGCAAACACTCACCGAAACTAATAATGAAGGTTTTTATATTGAGCGTAGCAATGATGCCACCAACTGGGAAAACATAGGCTGGGAAGCCGGACAAGGCAACATAACGACAGCTCAAATGTATTCATTCAAAGACAATCGCCCGATGCTTGGCAAAAGTTATTACCGTCTCGCACAGACCGATTTAAATGGTAAAGTCGAATATTCTCAAATCGAAACTGTATCTTTTTATAATGGCATCGTTTCAGTATATCCCAACCCTGTAAGTGACGTACTGAAAATCACGACTCCAAACGATGCCCCAATTGAGAGCATTGTTATCTACAATACTTCAGGCAGTGAGGTACTTCGCGAAACTTCCGGTTCTGACAGCTTCAATGTCGCTCAGCTCAATACCGGTACATACATTATCGCCATTCAAGTGGATGGTGAAACGATACAACAAAAAGTAATAGTAGAATAGAAATAGAAAATAGTGATTGGTGATTGGTGATTGGTAAATATGGAATTTTGCGAAGCAAAATATATTAAAACTAATAACTAAGTAGTGAGACAAAAATATCCTTACTTTTTGACGGTTTCTTTTTCCGCTATTTTTACCTACAAAAATCCTTACGTAGCGTAGGCTATGTGCGGTTTTTGTAAGAAAAAATATCGAAAAAATAACCACGTCAAAATTGTAAGCCTATTTTTGTCCCACTACTTAAACGATTCAATAGATTAAAAAATCCCGTAGTTCGTAAAAACGAACTACGGGATTTTTTTTGTGTAAAATAGAGACTTTAAGAGTGTTCAACTGTCTTATTAGTAAAAAGAAAACGAGCCGAAGTTTCCTTAGTGAAAGAAATTAAACTTAGACTTAAACTTATGGTTCTTTGACAAATCCAGTGAAGTGAATGAAAATTTGGGCGTATCCCCCTCCTTATCAGTCGGGGGTCGGGCTATCCGGCACTCTCTCCACTCCGCTATCGCTACGTTACGTTCAAACAACACCTACTATCCCTTACGCAAGGGACGAACAATCGCGAGGCAGAAAAACAAACAATCACGGGATTTGTCAAAGAACCAAACTTATTAGTTAAACTTACTGGTTATGAGATACCTTTGCATATACCTGATTATCGGTTTTTTTACCCTAAATTTTACTTGTAAATCGCTCTCAAAAACGGATAATCCTGTCTATTCATCAAGCATAAACATGGAAATTAGAACAAAAACCAACGAAACCTTTGAAGTTGAAGTGGAAAGCACTCCGTCCTCGGGTTTTCAGTGGCTGGTCGTAGAACCAATCGACGCAAAAATTGAATACGTAGACACACGCTACGATGACACAGCTAAAGACGATTCCGAAGGATTTATGATAAATAATACAGTGCATCAGTGGATGATTTTTAGAGCATTGAAAAGTGGTGAAGCTACATTGCAACTGAAATATGCCCAACCTTTTAATCCCGACGACCCTGAAGCAGAAACTCAGAGCTATAAAGTGGTGATTGAGTGATTGTTTTATTAATAGAGGCAATTTTTGCGAAGCAATAATCCAACAATCCAAATTTTTACAACAAAAAAATGCAACGCAACCAAAAAAGTGTAAAAAATATTCTACCTTTACCAGATGGCAGACTCAGGAAAAATCGGCACACAAGCAGGAATACTCGTTTTAGCGGTAGTCATTATGGGCTACTTGTATAATGTACTTTCGGGAGGTGAATCCTTTGATATAGATGAAGTATTGGTAGAACAAGAACAAGAAGAAGAAGAAGAACAATTAGAGGATATTGAAAGTACCTACGAAAAATTCTTACCTACTTCGACTACATATCAAGTCGTCGATCATCATTATTATACTTTATCGTATTCCGAAAAGTACGAACAAGCCGAATGGGTGGCTTACGAAACCCACCTTGACCGTCTGCCAAAAAATGCAGATAGAACGGATGATTTTCGCGAAGACCGTGACATTTCGACAGGTTCGGCAAGTTTAGATGATTATTCGGGGTCGGGTTATGATAGGGGACACCTCGCTCCAGCGGGCGATATGCACTTTTCGCACGATGCTATGAGTCGTAGCTTCCTGATGAGCAACATCTCGCCACAAGACCCCAGTTTTAATCGCGGTATATGGCGCGAACTCGAAGAACAGGTGCGCGACTGGACACGCGGATATAAGCACCTCTACGTCATTACCGGTCCGGTACTTACACAACGTGCGAAGGCAAGAATCGGCGATAATAACGTTGCAGTTCCCCGTTCATTTTATAAAGTTTTGTTAGATTATGATGAACCCGAATTAAAAGCAGTGGGTTTTGTAATTCCTAACGAAAAGAGTAATAATCCATTAGACTATTATGCGATGAGTGTTGATGAAGTAGAAGAATTAACAGGAATAGACTTTTTTCCAAATTTGCCGGATGACATTGAACGAAAATTAGAAAGAAAATACCAAATAGGGCGCTGGCCCTTCGACGAAGAACGCTATAATGAACGTATTCGCCTTTGGAATAGACAATAATTTTATTTGTCTCACTACTTAGACGAGAGGAAGAAAATAATCTACCCCAAATGAAGAAATTATTTTTTTCGTCTTCCCTTACTTAGTATTTAAGTAATATTTTCCTTATATTTACACTAGTATCTATTTCATTACAAACGGGAATTTTTTTTGAGTTAACCTTAAGTGGTTAGTAACGATAAAAAATAAGTTCATGATTTCGACGAGGTTATTTTGTGCTTAGTTTTCTTCTTGGAAATAGGCGTTTATCTGGATAAATAACTGTTTTCAAGGAGGAAAATAAGCACAAAAGAAGCCGTCCAAATCGTGAAGTTATTATTTCATCGTTACTTAGTGAAAGAAATCAAATAAGATGTCTCATAATGCGAAGTATTTTTTGAAAGCCGTACATAGCCTTAGCTACGCAAGGATTTCAAAGGATTCTTAGACGTAAAAAAGACGAGTATAATGGCACATGTTATTTATTTTCTTTCACTTAGTGACCAAATTACAAGCCCTCGTCTTAAATATGAACGTAACGAAAATACATTATTCATTTTGGGATAAACTATAAATGAATAAGAAAAATATAAAGTATGTTATTCATTTTTAGTATCAGGAATTAAATAAATGTACATTCTTCGCGTCGTTATTTTTCTTTAGACAAACCAAATTTGACGCGAATACTCACTGTATTTAAGGAAAATTTGGTGAAGTATAAAAGAAAAAGAACAAGTCGAGAATATACATGTTATTTAATTTCTTTCACTTAGGTTCTTATTTATAAATAAAATAAATAATAATAATAAAAAATGATAACATCAAAGATGCTTCATGAGTGCTTAAGTAGAGAAAGGTGTTCTTACCTCCGGGTAGAACGCCTTTTTTCTTTTTTTCTACCTCAGGGATGAATACAGAAAATTTGGCACAATATTTAACAGAGTAGTAAGTACGTGACCGTTGTTGTATTAAACGTACTCATCGTCAAAAGGTGATGGTCTACAACTTGAGGTCACTTTTTGGACTTTATAATAGACTTCATTCCAAAATAAGTTGTATTGCATGGAAAAAGACAATTTAGCTGCTTACAAATTATTTTGGAATAAAGTCTAAGTGAAAGAAAATAAGCAACTTGCCCCATTATGCTTGTTCTTTTCCCTTCTAAAAAACACAAAAAATAGTTCCGTAGCGATGCTATGCAAGGATTTTTTGAATTCTTTAGAAGAAAAAATTACGGCGCATTATGGAACAATTTATTTAATTTCTTTCACTAATAAACTTATACTTAAAAAGATGCAGAAAATAATGCTCATATTCGTTGCCCTAATAGCGTTTTGTACAATAGGAGTGGCACAGCCTGCGGAGACGCAAAGGGAAGGAAAAACAGTGTCAGAAACAATCAAAGCTCTTGATGCTGAATGGCGGATGATGTATAAAATCATGGGTGAAAGTATTGTATATGACAATCATTATCAACTCAATACGACAACGAATAAATATGAGCTAAAAAAAGATACAAGTAGTATCTACAAGTTCAACATCAATCAAAACGGACGCACTTTATATACTGTAAATCGGGAAGATGTCACCGGACAACTCGTCGTCAATGATTGGGATATATCCGGAACATGGGACCTCAAACAGACGGCAGACGGCATTGATTTGCATATTATGAACGCATATTATCCGGGATGTCCCACCATCATTCGGCGCATTATAAATGTCAATGGCAAACAACTTTTACTACAAGATTCCGAAACGGGAACACAATATTATTACGTAAAAAGATAAGACTCTGATAGTCAAATATTATTAATATTATCAAACGGGAACTTTACATAAGTATAAAGGAAAAAGAATAAGTTGAGAATATACATTTATTTTTTTCCTGATACTTAATGTAGAGTTTCCGTTTTTTTTCAAGGACACTTTACAAAAAAAAATAAACTTTTTAAATAACAAATTAAATAAAATTAATACTGCTATTGTTTATAAACCAAGAGGTTATTAAGTGATTTTTTTTCAATTTAATGAATTAACAACAAAACAAATAAGACGCATTTTTATGTATGAAACTTTTTTGTAAAATATAAGTAAAACATAAAGGAAATAAAGCACTTCGAATGTATAAGTTCACTATCGGAACTACACACTAAAAACACATAAGAGAAATACATCGAATATGCAAGCAAAAGGATTCTTCATCCTCCTTTTTGTTATACTAACAAATATATCGTTTTTACACGGTCAAATTCAGGAAAGAACACTCGTCACCGCTATGGGTGAAGACGTGGGTTATCGCGTCCGACTGCTCAATCATCACTTGGATAGTGCGGAGTGGAAGCGCCAAGTCAATACCGGAAAACAACTACTTGCCACCCTGCGAGGTGCGCCCATAAAATTGTGGGTCAACTTCTCGCACGGGCATCATTCGCGCCTATTTGGGAAGATTCCCGAACGCAATATTTCCTTTTTCTCTAATGGTTTTGTACTCTCTGCCGATGCCGGAAAAGTAGGGCAGGAGGGGAGTACTTTGAAAGATTTGCAAGATGAAATCTTGACAGGGAACATACAATTTACAGCCGAAAGCCTGATTATTTTGGGGGCATGTGCCGTGGCAGTCCCCAACGAAGAAACGAGCATTATCTTTGCCCAGCAGCTCGCCGACATCACAGGTGCAAACGTCATTGCAGGCGAACATAAAACCGAACCCTTGGTAGAAAATGAAGAAAAAATGGTGTTTTCCAATATCAAAAATTTCATTGAATTTCGTCCGTATCAAGCACCCGTGATTTTAGGAAATCAGCTGGATATTATCGCTATAATTGGCAAGCATTTGGGAGATATACAAGAGGTAGAAATGACAATAGAGCAGACAACAGACAAGAAGGAAAAAGCGATTATTCCCAAAGCAGAAGTCTCAGAAACTAAAATAGTTTCGACAGATATTTTGGAGCTAAGGTCGCGCCCGATACAGCATACAGAAATACCGAACGAGGATGAATTACCCACGAAAATTAGATAATAGTCCGTAGTCAAGTTTTTTCGCTACACGAAAAAAAAGTCTCGCGTTCATCTATCGTCTATGGACTAATCTACTCAAAATCGACGTCGATTTCGTATAAATGCTCTTCCAGAAAACGTGCTTTTTGTCGATTTTCTAATGTATAACCACCATTAGGCGCGTATGTTAGTATTTTTTTAGAATTATAAATCATATTATTACTCAATTGTTCGATAGTAATAAACTCAACGAGATTATCGTTCATTTTTATGTTAATCAAACGTGTTTTTAGTTTATCGTCTAGGGCTTCATAGAGAATATTGATGGCATCAATCGTCGCCATTGTATCTACTCGATATTTGTCTTGCCATGCCGTTTTATTGATGTCCGCCGCTGCAAATACACTCAATTCTTTTTCCCAATCTATCTTTTTCAACTTCTTTTTCTGCGTCTTTCCATCTACACTCACCGTTTTTATCGGTGTCTTATATTTCTCGTTAATGATTTTGCTTTGTTCGGCAAAATAACCCTTTAAGTCAAAAAAATAATTGACTTGTTCGGCATCCGCTTTTTCATTTGAATTGCAAGCGGAAACGATAAATATTAGTAAGAATGTTTTTATGTATTTTTTTATCATAATAATAACGTAACACAGACTATTCTTGTCTGTATTGACATGGTTGCAGACAAGAATACCGTCATTCGTCGGTACAAATTATCTGTGTTATGCAAGGCATTCACCATCCATTTCAGGTGGCGCATCTACCCCCATAATTTTCAAAATCGTAGGTGCAATATCGGCTAATTTACCGTTTTTCAATTGAATATTGTTAATATTTTTATCAATAAAAAAACAAGGGACGAGATTTGTTGTATGTGCGGTATGCACCGTGCCGTCCTCATTGATCATAATATCTGCATTGCCGTGATCGGCGATGACGATGGCAGTGTAATCATGTTCCATTGCCTTGTCAATCAGTCGTTTAAGACAAGTGTCAACCGTTTCGGCGGCTTTCATCGCAGCCTCAAAAACGCCCGTATGCCCCACCATATCTGTATTTGCATAATTTAGGCAAATAAAATTCGGTTCACGTTCGTCTATATCTGCTATGATGGCATTCGTGATTTCGAACGCACTCATTTCTGGTTTTTGGTCGTAAGTATTGACTTTAGGCGAGGGAATCATCAAGCGTTTTTCGCCCTTAAAAGCTTCCTCGCGTCCGCCATTAAAAAAGAAAGTAACGTGTGGATATTTTTCGGTTTCAGCAATTCGAGTTTGTGTAAGCCCTTGACTACTAATTACTTCTCCGAGTGTTTTTTGAATATCTTCTTTTTGAAATAAAACGCTTACATGCTCAAATTTTTCATCATAGCGCGTCATTGTGAGATAAGTCAAATTTAGTTTTTTCATATCAAAATTCGGCATATCCGACTGCGTGAGTACCTCCGTAATTTGGCGCGGTCTATCCGTTCTGAAATTAAAACAAATCAGTACATCACCATCTTTTATCGTAGTTATTGGCTGTCCGCCGGCATCTATACGAACCAAAGGCGGCAAAAATTCATCCGTCGTCAACTTCCCGTCTGCATCTTTCGTTTGATAGGATTGCCGAATCGCCGCACCAAAATCTCGCACAGGCGTCCCGACTCCCCTGACCAACAAATTATAGGTTTGCTGTATACGTTCCCAACGCCTATCCCTGTCCATCGCATAATATCGTCCGACAACGGTCGCCAATTTAGTTTTTTTACCCTGTAAAAACGCCTCTAAATCAGTTACAAAACCAAGTCCACTCGTGGGGGCTACGTCGCGCCCATCCGTGAAAGCGTGTACGTATACGTGTTCTGGTCCATGCGTTTCTACGATGTCGCAAAGGGCTTTAAGGTGATTGGTGTGCGAATGTACGCCGCCATCCGAAAGCAAGCCCATGAGGTGTACCGTCTTGCCCTCTTCGCGTGCTTTCTGCAAAGTATTTATCAGAAGTGGATGCTCATGCAGCGTGCGTTCGCGAATCGCTTTATTGATACGCGCTAGCTCCTGATAGATTACACGCCCGGCACCGATATTGAGGTGTCCGACTTCCGAATTGCCCATCTGTCCTTCGGGCAAACCAACTTCTTCACCATATGTAATCAGTTCAGAATAAGGATATTGTTTGTATAAACTATCGACAAAAGGCGTATTCGCTTGAGCAATCGCGCTGGCTTCCGGACGTATCCCGTGTCCCCAACCATCGAGTATAATTAGTATGGCTTTCTTTTTCATAATAATAACGTAGAACGATGCTTCCAGCTCGTTCTTATTTATGCGGCGCGAATCGGAAGTGTCGCGCTACGATTTACGAATATTCTGTGTTATAAGGTCATAAACTTTTTGATAATCGGGGTATTTTCCGAGATAATTTAAATGTTCCCCTATCGTTTTTTCGTCGTCGCGAACGGCGGGTCCGGTTTGCATCATTTTGGGCGGATGGTCGTATATTTTATTAATAGTTTCCTGAATAAGTGGAAATAATATATCAAAATCAATGCCTTCTTGTTGGAGTATATCGTCGGCGATAGTATAAAAATAATTGGTAAAATTATTGACAAAAACGGCTGCTACGTGCAAGATTTTTCGTTCATCGTCATTGATTCTGTATACTTCTTGTGAGAGCGATTGAGCAAGTCGAAACAAGGTATCGAGATTGGCAATATTCGTAGAATCAACGCATATTGGCAGCGTATTAAATTCAACGGCTTTACGCATAGAAAAGGTTTGTAATGGGTAAAAAACGCCATAATTTTTGAAGTAAGATCGGAGCACCGTGGAAGGCGTTGCGCCCGAAGTATGCACCACGAGCGGCTCCAATTTTTCATCTGAATGAATGTTGATTCGTCGCCGGAGTTTGATGGATACGGCTTTGATAGCGTCATCACTCACGGCTAAAATATATAAATCAGCTCCCGGCATAACATCCTGCAGGTGAGTCGTATAATCCGTTTTAATGGCTTGTGCAAGTGCTTCTGCTTTGGCACGCTGACGGCTGTATACCTGCTCAACATGAATGCCCTGCTCATAGAGTGCGTTGCCCAAGTGCCAACCGACATTTCCCGAACCAATAATGACTATTTTCATTTTTTTTGTGTTGTTTTGAACCACTAAGGGGCACTAAGGACACGAAATCGAACTAACGCAGGAGAAAACTAAGGATTAAAAAACCAGAGATTTCTTAATTGTCTTTGTTTCCTTTCGCGTTAGTTCGATTTCGTGTCCTTAGTGAGCTTAGTGGTTAATTATCTCATTTAAACAGCGTTTTGAGTTCTCTGGCGTCTTCGGGTTTCATTCTTCCGCCCAGTATTAATCGTAATTCGCGGCGGCGCAATGCTCCATCGTAACGACGTTGTTCGTCGCCAGAAACGGGTATTACTTTAGGCACAGGAATTGGCTTATGTGTTTCTCTATTAATGGCTACGAAGGTTAAATAGGCGTCATTGGATTGGCGTGGATTTTCGCCTGTAAATTGTGCCGTGGAGACTTCAACATATACTTCTACCGAAGTCGTGAATGCTCGCGTAACCATCGCCCGTATCGTGATGACTTCGCCAAGTGGTATCGGTTTTTGGAATGAAACATGGTCAACCGAAGCCGTCGCTACGTGTGCGCCTGCGTGTTTGCCCGCACATATCCCGCCCGCGATGTCCATCCACCGTAATAGGTTGCCACCCATCAGGTTATTGAGTGGATTGGTGTCGTTGGGCATTATCATTTCCGTCATTATAGTTTCGGAGTCGCTTACTTTTTTATCCATTGTGTTTGTATAGTGTTGTGGTGTCGTTGTGTTGTGGTGTTGATAAAACTTCAATTCGTCAATTCAACAACTCGGCAACTCGTTTCAATGTTTCTCTTGGAATTTCATGCTTGCCTTCAAACCATACGGCTTCGTATTCGATTTCCTGTTTTTTAGCAAAATCTTTTACTTTTTCAACTATTTCTGACGTGATAAATTCGTCTTGATTACCAATAGCTAATATAATTTTTTTATCAGCTAAAAATACTTTTTCTGCTTTAAAATCAATGTCGTGTACGAAGTTTGTTCCCCATAAAATAAGGTGATGAAATTTTGGTTTATTGAGTATTGCAAATCGTGTAATCGTTGCGCCACCTTGCGAGAAGCCGAGCAAGGTGCTTTTCACATCATCAGCAAATTGTGTGGTATATTTATCGTATAATGTTTGTAATAAATTGAGGTAATCTTCTATCTCGTCTTCTCGATTTTCCTTCGTCATCCACGATGCGCCGACTGGTCCGTTGAAGCCCCCGAAATAGAAGCGTGACAAACCTTCTGCCGCCAAAATGAAGGTTTCGCCGTCGTCCATTTTGTCAAATTTATGGATAAATCGCCCTGCCGCCTGACCGTAGCCGTGACACACGAGCCAAAAGCGTTTGATGTGCTTGCCGGGTGTACCGATGGTGTAATAATGGGCGGTACGTTGGACTTTGAGTTGGTGTGACTGCATCGTATTTTAGTTGATTGGGTAATTAGTTGATTAGGTAATTGGGTAATGTGGGCTGACTGAAGTACGTAATTTATTGTTTATTAATTTAATAAATGTGGTGAAATAATTATATTTTATAATAATAAATTAATTCAACTTGTTGATAATGAAGTTTTACTAATCATTCAATTAACCAATCACTTAATTAACCTGCCACAAAGATATGGCTTCGTTATGAATTGTAGGGTAGAAATATTCATTTTCCGATAAATAGCTATATCTTGTTATCGTTATTCCTTTTTCTCAATAAAAAAATTAAACCATGAAAAAGTTAATTTTGTGTTTTATGCTCGTCTTTTCTTCTCTTTTCTCTTTTGCCCAATATGAACCTTTGGTGGTGGAGGATACTCATTTATATTTTGCCCGGATTGGTTTGGGGTTTGATGTTCCGCTTGATTATATCATTAGGGAAGATACGATGGTCAATAATGAGATTTACAAAAAGGTATTTCTTTGCCAAAACCCGGCATTATTTACTGTACCCCAATTAAGCCATTTAATCCGTGAAGATACACTCCAAAAAAGGGTTTATATGATACCTTTTGAAGGGAGTGATTATGATTTGATGTCTGATTCCTGCGAAGTTGGGCAAGAACATTTATTTTTTGATTTTGATAGTCAAGTTGGTGACACACTTGACCACTGTTGGTTAAAACATGATTATGCCGATAGTTCGCGTTGTGTAATTTCAGATATAGATACAACATTATTTTGGCAAATAAATGAGTATAGACGAGTATTCGTGTTGGACTATACGTGGTGGTACACACAATCGAATGGAAATGTCAATATAGTAAATAAGGCTACTCGCGTCATTGAAGGGATGGGAACACTCTCAGGTCCAATTCTTATTGATATAGAGGAACAGCTTGGGTTTCCTTCAGAATTTTTTAATTACGAAATCAACCCTGATTTAACCTGCTTAGATGTTGAATATGACCCTAATTTGGATGCTATCAGCAATGTATTCACCGCCAATAACATAAAAGCATTTCCCTCACCCGCCAATGATATACTGCACATCGAAACGGATAAATTCGTAAATAATGGCAGTTACAAATTATCGACCATTGCAGGGCAAGTGATGAAAGCCGGACAGTTTTCGGGACATCGTGCAGAAATGACTGTAAATGAGCTGCCTACGGGAATTTATTTTATTCAGATTTTTGATAAAACGCAGTTATTGGCAGTTGGAAAAGTGCTGGTGAAATAAATCCTTATTTAGATTCATTCTAACCGCCACATTTACCCGCATTTAACCAACAAAAAGTCGTATTTTTGTGTTTTACGTAATATGAGTTTCTAATTTGTTATTCATTGATTTATATAAACACAGCGAGCTGGAATACCGATATTCGTTGGCACAAGGCTCGCGCTACGTTAGAAGTATGAAGACAACACACATCATAGGATTGATAATGGTAGCGGCAGCTATCGGCGTATTATTCTCGGTATCAGGCGATATGGGGACTTATTCCAATTTCCAAACGGCAATGGAACTGCCCGACCAAAAGCATCAAATCGTAGGCTATCTCGCCAAAGATAAACCGATGACTTACAACCCCGAAGTAGATGCCAATTTGTTCTCTTTTTTTATGAAAGATAAAAAAGGCACGGAAAAGAAAGTCGCGTATATCGGTACAAAACCACAAGATTTTGAACGTTCGGAGGAGTTGGTACTTACCGGCACGATGAAAAACGATGAATTTGTCGCTACGGATATGTTGATGAAATGCCCATCGAAATACACGGAAGAGGAGATTCAGTTGAGGGATAATGTTTATTCGGAGAGTTTGTAATGCGATAATGCTTAAATAGTTTTAAACGTATATGTTATGAAAACTTTCAAACATTGGAGAAAACAGGAATTAGTCGATACTTTCGGATTAAGACAAAAACAACAATGCGATGATTTGGATGATTGGTTGAATAGTGAGGAGAGTATTCCGGAGAATACTGAACATGAGTTGGTTCGTTTACAACAACGATTGCGCGAGCGTGTGTATGATTGGAACGAGCAAGAACTTATCGTTGAGTTTATTGCATTATTGCTCCATCAGGTGGATTACAGGAGTGATGTATATAAGACTTTTGCGAATAGAAAATTGAAGGCTGAAATAGACGGACACTTGGTGTCGGGAGAGGTGGATTGGATGTTGGCAAATGGTGAGTATGAGCCGAAAGCACCATATTTTTGTTTGCATGAATATAAAAAAGATAAAGGTGCGGACAGCGACCCACTTGGTCAGCTTATCATTGCTATGGCGGTAGCGCAAGCCATCAATGACAATACAAATATAATTTATGGTGCTTATGTAACGGGGCGATTTTGGTATTTTTTGACCCTGAAAAACCATGAATACTGTGTCAGCAATGCCTATGATGCAACTCGTGACGACGATATTTTTACCATTTTCAAAATACTCAAAAAACTGAAAGGAATTATTGAAGAAATGGCAACCGAAGTGATTTAGGTTTTACGAATATCAAATTTAATTTTTTTTATGAAAATTACAAATGCAAAAAATGAATTATTAATTTCCATACCAAAAGGTCTAATGGATATATCTGAAATTCAGCGTTTTATCGATTTGATTCGTTACAAAACAATTATTTCAAAAAGTCAGGCAACAGAGGAGCAAATTGAGGAAGTAACGAATGATATCAATGAAAATTTGGCTCAATTTAATAAGCGCAACAGAGCTTCAAAATGATAAAGTACCACCTATGAATAATACCACTCAAATTAATTACTCAACCGAAGATACCTATTTAATCGAAATTGTTGATAAGTATTGGAGAATAACAGATGAGATAAAATATGCATACCCTTACGCAGATTTGGCGGAATCTTATGGTATCTCGAAATATGAAATGGGGCAGAAAATATCGGGAAAACATACAATTCAACTATTTTGTGGAGATTGTGGAGTAAATATTGGTGAATATGGAAAAAGAAGTGAGTTTAAATTAGTTGAATATGAGAAAATTGGTAAAATTATATGTGAAGACTGTCATCAAAATCAAAGGAACAAAAAGAAAAAGGTAAAGTTTGAGGAAATGGAAGCCGCTTTAAAATTCAAACCTTGGAAGGGGCTTGATAATGAACATTTAGAAATTTTATTGACAATAGTAAACAGCAAAAACAAAAAAGAAGTTTTTGATAAAGTATTCAAAGGAACTCGCAATATGCGTACTCCATTTGGTAAAGCACAATGGGATAAAATTGGGGCTATGCAAGACAAGAACCTTCTTTGGGTAGAGAGAGGAGCGAATAATTCTGTTATAAATTTTCATGTTCATGGAGATTTAATTGAAAAATTAAAAGAAGCTTATCCAAAGCTAATTAATAGTGATTTTGATAGCATTCAGTTTATAATGTCAAAACAAGAAATCAGGTTTGAAGAGTCATATCCAAGCTATACTGGTATTGTAAACTTTGATGACGTTCTGACAATAAGCGGACAGTACAAATGTTCATTATGGAGGTTAGATGATGGTAAGGTTAATGTTAAATTAGAGCCAATAAAAGAAGAAGATAGCATTTTTGACGAGAACGATTCTTTTGAGCCTAATTTTACTACTACTACTACTACTACTACTAATAATAATATTACTAGACCATCGGAGATGAATGATGATTTTGAAAATCTTCCGTTTTGATTCAAGAGTACTGAAAAAACATAACTTATCTGAACTCACACTTAATAAATGGAATACATCAACGAACACATCCTCCCCGGAAAACTTGGGCACTTTTTGGTACTTTTAGGCTTTATTACGAGCCTTTTGGCGGCATTGAGTTACTACTTTGCGGCGCGAAATAAAGAGCAAATTCAAGGCGATTTACCGCTTGAAAAAGACGCTTTGCGCTCCGGTTGGTTACGCATGGGACGTGGTGCTTTTGTGGTGCATAGCTTGTCGGTATTTGGTATCGTGGGAACGATTTTTTATATGATGCTCAACCAATATTATGAGTATCACTACGTCATGGAACACGTTTCGGACGACCTCGATTTTCGATATATTTTCTCGGCATTTTGGGAAGGACAAGAGGGGAGTTTTCTGTTGTGGATGTTCTGGCACGCCATCTTGGGCTTGATACTTATACGAACGGCAAAGCAGTGGGAAGCTCCTGTGATTGCGGTACTTTCGCTGATTCAGGCGTTTATTATGTCCATGATTTTGGGTTTGTATTTTTATCATGGCGGCGAATTTACTCGTATTGGGGTGAGTCCTTTTGTGATGGTGCGTGATATGTTTGATGCGCCGATATTTTCCCGTCCCGATTACGTGGCGATGCTGCAAGGCAAGGGCTTGAATCCACTCCTCCAAAATTACTGGATGACGATACATCCGCCGACCTTGTTTTTGGGTTTTGCTTCTACGGCGATACCCTTTTGTTTTGCGGTCGCCGGACTGTGGACAGGCAAGCACAAAGAGTGGCTCAAACCGGCACTCCCTTGGGCTTTATTCTCTGCTTCGATACTCGGTACGGGCATCCTGATGGGTGGCGCGTGGGCGTATGAAGCATTGAGTTTTGGTGGATATTGGGCATGGGATCCCGTTGAAAATATGTCGCTCGTGCCGTGGATTGTCCTCGTGGCGGGCATACATACGGGCGTGGTCGCAAAGAACACAGGTCATTCAATCAAAGCAACTTACCTATTTTTTATTTTTACATTCGTACTGATACTGTACTCCACTTTTCTCACACGAAGCGGCGTACTCGGCGATACTTCCGTACATGCTTTTACAGAGATGGGCTTGGAATGGCAATTGGTGGCTTTCATTCTCGCATTTCTCATTCCGCCATTATTTTTATTATTCCGAAAAAGAAAAGAAATACCCGAACCCGAAAAAGAAGAAAGTGCCTACTCTAAAGAATTTTGGATGTTCATCGGTTCATTGGTGTTGATATTTTCGTCGGTGCTAATTTCCTTTACGACTTCGATTCCTGTTTTCAATAAAATACTAAGCTTTTTCTCGGAAATGGGCGGCGGTAATCCCGTTAATTTCAGTCCGCCAGAAGATGTAGTCGAACACTATAATAGGTATCAATTATGGATAGGTGTTTTCATTGGAATACTATCAGGCATGGCGCAATTTCTGCGTTATAAAGCCGACAAAATGACGCCTAAAAATTGGCGCAAATTTCTGATACACACAGGTTTCGCCTTGGCGGTGAGTGTCGTTGGCGGCTTTGCGATGGCTTATTTTTCAGGCATAAAAACATGGCAATACATCCTCCTATTGATAGCCGGAGTGTACGCGATTACAACGAATTTAGATTATGTGGTAACGGTTTTACGGGGCAAAATTAAGGTGTCTGGTTCGGCAGTGGCACATATCGGATTTGGTATCATGTTGTTAGGCGTAATATTTTCAGGGGCGAAAAAAGAAGTCATCTCAAAAGGATTTATGGACACGAGTGCGATAGAAGGTTTTGATGCCGAAGATGCACGGATAAATATGATTTTACCGAAGGAAACACCCGTCGTGATGAATGGTTATGTGGTGACATATATGGGTGATGAAATGAATAGTTTTACGCGTAAATTTACGGTGAATTATAAGCGATACAATGACGATAAATCAGAACTTATCGAAGAGTTTGACCTTCATCCGAATATCCTTTATAATAAGCTATTGACCAAAATAGAATCCTCGAATCCTTCGACCAAACGTTATTTTTCGAAAGATATTTTTACTTACGTTTCTGCTTTACCGATGAGCGAAACCGACCCCGAAGCAGCGAAGGCTGCCGAAGATAGTCTGAAGTATGTCGAGTACGTAGTCTCGGAAAAAGACACGATGTTTACGAGCGAACATTACATCACTTTCGACGGTTTCAGCCAACAACCTGAGCACGAAGATTACGAAGCACAACCCGGCGATATTCCAGTAGCTGCCCAACTCACCGTCCGCAATATGACCTCAGATTCTACTTGGCAAGCCGAACCGGTTTATTTGATTCGCAATAGTATGGGGCTAAGTATTGACGATAAAATCGAAGAATTGGGCTTGAAATTCCGCTTTAAAGAAGTAGACCCACAAGCCCGTAAAATGACCTTTGAAATCGCCGAAGACAAACCCAAACAGGAGTATATCGTGATGCAAGCAATACTTTTTCCCGGTATCAATTTGGTGTGGTTGGGGTCGATTATGATGATGCTTGGATTGGCAATGGGGATGGTGCGGCGGGCGTAATTAAGTTCAAGTTCAAGCGCAAGTTTAATTTTGAGATGCGCTAAATAAGGAACAGGGTTTCAATAAATACAGATTTTGACTTTTTCTTTTTCCCTTTTTCTGCGTTATGAAAATCCTTATATAGCTTTGCTATGCGCGGTTTTCATGCCTTGAAAAAGGAAAAAATAAAGTCGTCAAGAACCTGCATTTATTAAAACCCTGTTCCTAAGGAACTTAGGCTTCGCCGAATTTCTTTTTCGTAAAAAAAGAATAGTTCCGTTTGAAATTGTAATTTTGCGGTGCAATCTACCTTTACGGCGGACTGCGGTCTGATAAACTGCGGACATTAATATGGCACTAAGAGAAAATTTTCCATTGGCAGAAGACCCGCCCTACCTCGAAGGTACGAGCGATGGCTGGGAATATCGCACCGAATTTTCAGGGACGACATTGGAGCAGACCTATAACATGGTACTCCAATTCCTTGAAGATGAAGGCTATGGTGATGTGCCTGTACCGGATGGCGTGGAAGAAATTTTGCTGTTCAAATTAAAAACCCGAAACAAACAAATCCTCATGTTTGAAGACAATGGCTACGTGCATAATCCTATCAAAATACTCTTCGATAAATTTACCAAAAACCGCCCAAAATTGATTTTATGTATTTATAATGAAGCGATACCACATCATTTGGTGCGCTTTCATGGCGTGGCAGATGACGGTCGGTGAAGGGCTGATGCAAGCAGTGAGACAAAAAGTAAGCCTATTTTTGTCTCACTGCTTAATTCGATAAATGGTCGATTCCGTATCTGTAAAACAACTCAAAAAAAATTCCCCCAAACAACCAAAGCCATCCGGGGGAATCTCAAAAAATATCTTCACAAAATCCTATTTCAATACAATCTTCTTTAGTGAAAGAAAATAAATAACTTGTCCCATTATACTTGTTCTTTTTCCCTCTAAAAAACACAAAAAATAGTTCCGTAGCGATGCTATGCAAGGATTTTTTGAATTCTTTAGAAGGTTCTGCTGAAATAAGGATATTTTTGAATTATTTTATAATAAAAAATATTTATAAACAATTCATTTTTAATTATAAATAAATTATAAAATAATTCTAATTAATTATAAAATGGCTATATTTCAGTGGGACCTTAGAAGAAAAAATTAGGGCGCATTATGGAACAATTTATTTAATTTCTTTCACTTACTGCTTGTCCTTGCTCCGTTTATACTTTTGTGAAGTACCGGATGCCGTACCAAACGGATTGCCATAAAGGACGTCCGAAGTATTGACATTAAGCGTAAGCACACCGCATACCGCCGGAACGGTAGCGGTCACAATCTCCTCACAACCAACCATATCCGTTACTTTAATAGTATAATCTCCTGCGGATAAATCCGTAGCTTACTACTTGCTACTGTCTATATTTATCAAACATCGCATGTACGATTTCCAAAAATGAATCATCTATTTCACCTACGTATAGGTGCAGACGTTCTCTGATTTTTAGTGTTGCATTCATGCTATTATTTTTTCAAAGATACACCGTAGCGCGGCACTTCCAGTCCGCATACCGTAGAACGATGCTTCCAGCTCGTTCCGCGTTGGCTCGGAGCTGGAAGCATCGTTCTACGGCTTCTCCTTCCACTTAAAATTCCAAGTCACCGAAGGAATAATCGGAAACAGCGACACCTTATACGCTTTCAGTACTGCCGTGCCGCTTAGGGCATCTTGTTCGGGGCTGAAATAGGTTAGAAAGGTATTTCTTCTATTATAAATATTATAAATAGAAAAGGTCCAACTTGAATGAAAGGCTTTGTCGGTGCGTTCGGCTTTGGGGGTGTAGGTGGCGGAGAGGTCGAGTCGATGATAGGGTTTGAGGCGGCTGCCATTGCGCGGACCGTATTTTGTATTCACTTGAAAATTAACGAAATAAAAACTCTGCGGTAGCGTAAAGGCATTGCCCGTACCATAGATAAATACCCCGCCAAAATCCCATTTTTTATTCAAAGCATAATTTGCTACGACAGACAAATCGTGCGTGCGGTCGTATTTTGTGGGAAAGTACCTGCCTTCTTCGATATCGTCAAATGTGCGCTCGGTACGCGACAGCGTGTAGCCCACCCAGCCATTGAGTTGTCCGGTTCTTTTCTTGAAAAATAGTTCCAAACCATACGACCGCCCATCTCCGAACACAAACTCATCTTCTTCCTCTGTCGTCAGGTCAGGCACGTAATTTTCGCCATAATCAATCTGATTATTGAGGTCGCGGTAATAAACTTCAATAGAGGTTTCGTAGGTATTGTCGCGCAGATTTCGGAAATAACCGAGGGCGTATTGTGTGCCGTTTTGCGGTTTCACCCTTTGGGTACTTGGCACCCACAAGTCGGTCGGCAGCGTACTCGTAGAGCTGGAAACCAAGTGAATGTACTGATATGTATAAGCAAATCCTGCCTTGATAGACGATGCCCCGGAAAGCGAATATTTGGCACTGATGCGCGGCTCTACACCGCCGTAGGTTTTGATGGGTTCGCCGGGTTCGTATATACGCGAAGAATCCGCCGTCGTGTAAGGACCAATTTGGGTAAATGACGAGCCGCGCAAGCCGAGATTGAGGGTGAGGGCGCCCGTCAGTTTCATTTCATCTTGTAGGTAAATGGCGGTTTCGTGTGCGTATTTTTTTTCGGTATCGGTACTAAAATCGACATCGCCTGCGGTAGCCGAAGCGGAGTAGGGCGTGAAGGTATGATGTGTATATTGTCCGCCCCATTTGATTTGGTGACGTGGCGTAGGGTAGTAGTCAAAATCAACTTTGCCACTCCAATCGCGGACGCCCGAAAAGAGGTCAAATTTAAATTCCTGTTGTTCGCCATGCAATTCAAATTGATAATCATTATAAATCGCCATTGCGTTCATAAATAATTTGTCGGAAAAAAGGTGATTCCAACGCAGGGTAGCCGTCGAATTCCCCCAAGGCATATTGAGTGTAAAATCTCTTTCACTCGAAACATAATTTAAAACATCGCGCCCAAAATAACCACTAAAATACAAGCGGTCTTTTTCCGAAAAGCGATGATTTATTTTTGTATTAAAATCATAAAAATAATAATTCGTACCGGCAAAATCGGTCCTATCAATAGCAGGTTGGGCGACATCAAATGCGTAAGTACGCCGCCCCGAAATCAGGAATGAGCTACGGTCTTTGACTATCGGACCTTCGGCAGTGAGGCGCGAGGAGATGATGCCGATACCGCCCGATGCGGCAAAACGTTTGTTGTTGCCATCTTTCATTTGAATGTCAACGACTGAAGAAAGTCGACCACCATAACTGGCTGGCATGCCGCCTTTTATGAGCGTTGTGTTTTTGATAGCATCTGCATTAAAAACGGAGAAAAAACCGAGCAAATGCCCCGAATTATAAACAACGGCTTCATCCAATAAAATCAAATTTTGGTCCGGACCGCCACCGCGCACATAGAAGCCCGAATTGCCTTCACCTGCGGAGAGGACGCCAGGCAGCAGTTGGAGCGAACGGAGGACATCGACCTCGCCGAGTAAGGCAGGAATTTTCTTCAAGACTTCGGTGCTGAGTTCTACCGTACCCATTTCGGTGCTTTCTACATTGCGGTCGATTTGTTCGCCTGTCACGACAATTTCTTCCATCGTTGTGCCGCCGAGATTCAACTCTATATTAAGTGTTTGGCTTTTGTTGAGACTGACTGTAATTTCGCGGTCAGCGTAGCCGAGGTATTGGGCGAGTATAGTATACTCACCTTCGGGCAGTGTGAGCGAATAGAAGCCGTAAATATTACTCGTCGTGCCTTGTGTGAAGTCGTTTTTATCGTAAATATTGGCAGCAATCAGGGTTTCACCACTTGATGCGTCTTTGAGGTAGCCGCTTAGGGTGTACTTGGTTTGGGCAAAAGAAATTGAGACGAAAAAGACGAAAATAATGATGAACAATGAACGATGAATGATGAACGAAAGGGTAGGAGCAAGGCGTGGTTTTCTGAATGACATTTATGTTGTTTGTGAATTTAAATTGAATGACTGCTAACTAGACTTTGGACATTAGGTAACTGGGAAATTAGGAAATTAGGAAATTAGGCTGACGAAAGCATAATTCGTTATTTATCAACATAATAAAAATTGTAATAAAGTTAATTTAAAATAAAATGCAAATTAACGCAAATCGTTGATAATGAGCGATTTACCTAATTACCCAGTTCCCTAATTACCCAATGTCCAAAGTCCAGTGCTAAGTAACGATGAAATCATGAACTTATTTTTTTATCGTTACTTAGGATAGAACGGTTTTGGGTTTGACTTGGTTTAAGGGGGAATGTTAAAGTAGCACAGGCTTCCAGCCTGTACTCCTAACGCGGTGCAGGCTGGAAGCCTGTGTTACATAAAAAAGCAGCCCGACATTCAAAGAATGTCGGGCTGCTTAAAATTATTTTTAAATTTATAAAACAATCAAAAACAACATTTTGCGAGTGAAAGAAATTAAATAAGATGTCCCATAATGCGAAGTATTTTTTTGTCTAATGATTTCAAAGGATTCTTAGACGGAAAAAAGACGAGTATAATGGGACAAGTTATTTATTTTCTTTCACTAAACTTAATCTTGTACTTAAACTTCATAAATTACTTAACGGTTAATTTCAGTACTTTACGTCCTTCATCAGTAATTACGTTGACGAAGTAAGTACCTGAAGCGAGCTTGCTCACGTCCATTGGGAATACTTGGTCTTTTACATTGTTGTGAACTTCGCTTTGAATAGTACGTCCCATGATGTCGAGCAAGTGAATCTGTACAGTTTCAGCAGCTTCGTTCAAGTCAAGCGCGATATTCACGGTTTCGCTTGCCGGATTTGGCATAAGTGTAACTTGTGAATTATCGAGTTGTGGTTCATTGACACTTACTGTACAGTCTCCTCCCGACGATGGTGTTACGCCGAGTCTCAACATGGCAGTAATATTATTAGAGAAACCACCAGTGAACCAAGTAAGAACACCCGCTGCATTTTGTGTGACTACAATGGAAGCTACTCCCGGATAATTAGTTGTACCCGAAGCAGTAATGTAGAAGGTATTATCACCGATGTACTCAACCATTAGAATGTAAATACCATCTGCGGTAATAGGCACCGGATCTCCGGGGGTGGCAAAATTATCCAAATCAACGGTAATCAATTCATTGGCAACATCACTTGTGGTGACATCATATGTATGAAATCCGACCACACTAACATTGTCTGGATCAATAGCTGTTGCATCAGCATTAAGCTCATACAATATAATAGTAAGGCTTTCACCAATGATACTATCTGGCTCACTAATTCCGAATGTAGCCGAAACAGCTTCTACGTCGTTTTCAGCATAGAACAAAGCACCCATAGAGAAATCACCAGTTCCAGCAGTGATACCATTTGGGTTGAGACCGCCGTCATCAAGGCTAAAGTAATCTGCTGTTATCTCGAAGGTCATAGTTTCTTCATCAAGCCCATTTTTGTAATTGCCTATAGCATCACCGTTTGTGTAGTACCTTACGGTGTATGTCCCTATACCTTCGGGCATATAGTCATCAAAGTTTACAATGGAATCAGTACGTGAAGTCAGTACGTCAATATTTTCCACATAAGTAGTCACTACACTGCTTGGGTCGGTAATTTCGCAAGTAACAATAATATCGGTTTGGTCATTGTCAGTTCTGTTGGTTATTGTGGTGGTCAACTCCTCAAGTAGCCTAATTTGACCACAAGGTGTATGATTAGCGTATGCCGCAGTAGATTGAGAAAGATTGAACGGATTTTCGATACTCGCATTGATAGGTCCACTATCCAAAGCCACTCTAATTTGGTTGCACAAATCTAAAGTAATCATAATCGCAGGAATAGTAAGCGTGTCATTCATACCGCCCATAATGAAGGGATCGCTACCATCCACCAAGCAGATAATAACCGCTATGGCACCGTGCTCTTGAGCATTTCCAGTTTTTTGCTGAAATTCGCAAGTACCCCTGTTGATAAGGGCAATATTGCCGGCTATTTCGCTACCATTAGAGATAGAATTGGCATCAAGTACGGTGCAGGCTTCTTCGGATACGGTCGCTACAATATTACCTGTAATCGCATCAAGCGTATCCAATTGAGGACCAAATGAAGCCGAAGATATATCGGTATAAATTCCTGATAGATCGGAAGGGCTATTGATAATGAGACCTACTTGTGCTTGTGCGGTTGCTGTCATTAGCAAACCCAACGCAAAGAGGCATAGTGATTTAAAAAATTTTGTCAAAGAATTTTTCATAGAAATTCGGATTTAATTATTATTAGTAAAGAATGTGTAATCAGTTCTTGTATTTAATTGGAAAAATTAACTTTTGGGGAGAAAAACAACACTATTGAGCGGAAAATCAATCCAAAGTTAATAGAAAGAAATGATTTTTTATAATTCTTTTATGTTTGATGCAAATTATAAAGGGATGCAAGTCATTCTAATTGAGGCAAAAACCTCAATATTAGTCCGACTTAATAAGTAGTCAAAATTTATTTTTTTGTAAAAAATTGGTCGTCAATATTTTACAGGTTAAACATTTAACTAAATTAATTTGTGTTATTTTTTACATGTCAAAACATTTTTTTCAATTTAAAATTATTAAAAAAATAAAACAATCACTCTTTATTATGATTTAAAGAGAAGGCTAATTTTATATGTTTATAAGTATCAGGAATTAAATAAATGTACATTCTTCGCGTCGTTATTTTTTCTTTAGACGAACCAAATTTGATGCGAATACTCACTGTATTTAAGGAAAATTTGGTGAAGTATAAAGGAAAAAGAACAAGTCGAGAATATACATTTATTTTGTTGCTGATACTAAGCTTCGAAGGGGTGGCGAATTGAATAGTTAACGGGGTTCGAGTTATATTTTTTTCGTGTAGCGAAAAAAAACCGAAAACCGAAACATAGGGAAGAGGAAAAAAATAATCTACCCCAAATGAAGCCGTTATTTTTTTATATGTTTGGCTAAATTTGACGCGCATAGCTGGGCTACGTAAGGAAAATTTAGTGAAACATATAAGAAAAATAACAATTCAGACGGGTAGATTATTTTTTTCGTCTTCCCCTACTACCTCAACACAGTCACGTCGCCGCGATAGCTATCTGAAGAGCCATCCACAAAATCTACTTCTATATAATATACGTAAACGCCTTGTGCTACGGGGCTTCCTCTCTGTCTACCATCCCAGCCAAATTCGGAACTATTGGGTGGAAAATCGGAGGCTTCATGTACCTTTGCACCCCAACGGTCAAATATTTGAAAAGTATTGACACGCGCGACGCCGATACCGCCAAATATTGTAAAAACGTCATTGCTGCCGTCGAAATTTGGACTGAAAACATTGGGGATAAATACGTCCCTTTCTACATTGACACGTATTGTTATCTCATCGCTGACCGAACAAGCGTTGGCATCTGTTACCGTTACCGAGTAAGTTGTTGTGGTATTGGGCTGTGCGATGGGATTATATGGTAAATTATTGAAAATGAGGCTTGTATCTTGCGCCCATGTCCAAGTGTACAAGGCGGTATCCAATGAAAAATTTGCAGTAGGAAACAAATCAATACTTTCTCCAAAATCAATTTCTACATCTTCTCCATAAGTCAATTCTAAGACCGTCGTACTCTCTACGATGCTATTTTCAAGGGCTACGCAACCATTGGCATCTTGTACGTATATATCGTAAAGCCCTTCGCCCAAATTGGTAAAAATACTATCTGGTGAATAAGTCAAATTGTCAATAGAATATAAATACGGCGCACCGTCTCCGCCCGAAACATCCAAGATCGTTACCGTACCATTATTCAAGCCCGAACAAGTCGAATTGGTCGAAGTTGTACTGAAAAACACCTCTCCGGGTCCGCTCAATTCCACTTCAGCCGTACCTGCACAACCATCTGTATCTGTGACCGTTACGGTGTGTATTCCGCCAGGTAGGTTGAGTGCGACTTCGTTGGTGCTGCCATTGCTCCACAGATAAGTATAATAAAATGTACCGCCCATCGCCAATACACCTGCCGTGCCGTCATTTGCTCCAAAACAAGTTGGATTGGTGCTACTCAAATCAAAGGTCAGGGCTTGTGTACCGCCAACCGTCGCTATTCCAAAAACGGTACAGCCATTAGCATCTGTCACCGTCAGATTATACAAACCTTCTGCCAGGTTGCTCGCCACTTCTGTGGTCGAAACGGGCACACCTAAGACATTTTCATTTTCCCAATTATAGGTGTAAGGCATCGTACCGCCACTTAGCGAAACGATTGCACCGCCATTGGCTTCGCCGCAAAAAGAATCTGAAACAGGGATGTCCAAAATTTCCGGTCCGTCCTCACTTCCTACCGCTTGACTCGCGGTGACTGTACACGAATTGACGCCTGTAATCGTGACATTATACACACCCGTTGCCAAGTTCGTAGGCATATCACTCGTTGAGATGGTGACGCCAGGATTCATGGCATTTTCCCAGTTATAGGTAAAAGGTTGCAGGCTATCTTCTATAAAAACGGCAATTGCGCCATCCTCATTTCCGCAAGTGGCATCCGTTGCGCCTATCCCCAAAACTATCGGTGAAGGAGGAAGCCCCACCAACACAGAATCAACTGCAAAACAACCTACTGCATCGCTCACTGTAATGGTGTACATGCCTCCTGCAAGTCCGGTGGCAGGGTTGGTCATTGCTACCACAGTTCCGGCATCGGCGTTATTTTCCCAAGTATAAGTCAAGGGTTGTGTTCCGCCGGATGTCATGACGGTAGCCGTAGCATCATCGGCAATACATGAAGCATCTGTCGCGCTCACATTGTCAATCACCAAGCCCGAATCAAGGCCCCGATTTACTTTATCCGCAAAAACAGATAGGCAAAACAAATTACACAAAAAAACAATAAGTATTTTTTTCATACAAAATTTAATAGTCAAACGCTTTGCGCAATTGCGCTACAACGCATTGATGTCACAAAATAGTTGGTGAGTCCTCTGTGTGTTTGTTGATTTTTTTCTGCGTTAATTAGTTCTACATAAGAAAAATTAAAGATCATAACTTGTTGGTCATTTTGCCCTAAAACTCGCCTTGCATTTTGAAAATGCAAGGCGAGTTTTAGGGCAGATCCAGCCGTCAATTTTAATTCAAATTCTGCTGAAATAAGGATATTTTTAAATTATTTTATAATAAAAAATATTTATAAATAATTCATTTTTAATAATAAATAAGTAGTGGGACAAAAATAGGCTTACAATTTTGACGTGGTTATTTTTTCGATATTTTTTCTTACAAAAACCGCACATAGCCTACGCTACGTAAGGATTTTTGTAGGGAAAAATAGCGGAAAAAGAAACCGTCAAAAAGTAAGGATATTTTTGTCTCACTACTTAAATTACAAAATAATTTTAATTAATTAAAAAATGGCTATATTTCAATACGACCAATTCATGTTATCAAAAATATTTTTTTCTTATGTAGAAATAGTTAATTTTATATTTTTAAAATAAAGAAAGGTATATATGTAAATTTGAATAGCAATTCTTAGGGAAGTAGTGAAACATATAAGAAAAAGAACAATTCAGACGGGTAGATTATTTTTTTCGTCTTCCCTTACTTTAAATCTAATCATTTACACATCCACTTCTTACCCCTCAAAACAAACCATGCAACTCACCCGACACCTGATTAACTATCTCGCCAAGATGCTCCGGATTTCCGTCAAAATCGAGGTTATCTACATTGATAATCAATAACTTACCTTCCGTATAACCACTAATCCATTCTTCGTAACGGTCGTTGAGTTTTTTCAAGTATTCGAGGCTCATACTTCCCTCATAATCGCGTCCTCTGCGTTGAATGTGGGACACCAAAGTAGAAATATCCGCTTGCAAATAAATCAGCAAATCAGGTGGATTGACCTGCGAACTCATCGTTTTGAATAAAGTGAAATAATTGTCGAAATCGCGTTTCGACATCAAACCCATATCATGTAAGTTTGGCGCGAAAATGTAGGCATCTTCGTATATCGTGCGGTCTTGAATGACAGTTTTTTCACCACTTTGAATCCGCAAAATCTGCTGATAGCGGCTATTGAGGAAGTAAATCTGAAGATTGAACGACCAACGTCGCATATCATTATAAAAGTCACTTAAATAAGGATTTTCTTCTGTGTCTTCATAATTGACCTCCCAGCCAAACTGTCGTGCAAGTTTGGTGCAAAGTGTTGTCTTTCCCGCGCCGATATTGCCGGCTACTGCGATGTGCTTAACGCTTGAATTTTCCATGACTTTTTTTCGTAACACAGACATTCCTGTCTGTGGTGTAGGTAGTACAGACAGGAATGTCTGTGTTACGGGGCGAAATTACAATTTTATAGGTGGAAAAAACAGAAAAAAGGGAATTGCTGAATGTAAGAACCCAAAAAAATGTAATTTTGGACGATGATTTAATGTAGAACATCTAATTTATTATAATGACAATAGACAAAGCCCTAATTTCGCGTTTAGAAATATTGGCAAAGCTCAAGCTCTCGGACAGCGAAAAAGAGGAATTGGCAGGCGACCTGAGCGATATCCTTAATATGGTCGAAAAGCTACAGGAAGTCGATACCGAAGGTGTCGAACCACTCGTTTATATTAATGACGAAGTGAACAAACTACGCCCCGACCAAGTTGAACGTATGGTCACACAAGCCGATGCCCTAAAAAATGCCCCAGATAGCGATGGGACTTATTTTAAAACGCCGAAAGTTATTTGACGAGTTGTTGAATTGACGAATTGTTGAGTTGTTGAATTGTCGTCAACTCCACAATTTGTCAACTCCACAATCCGTCAATCCGTCAATTCAACAAACATGAATCCGATTATATCTTTAAGCAGGTTGCGAAAAACCTATATCATGGGTAGTGAGCGTATTGATGCGCTAAAAACCATTACATTAGACATTCATAAAAATGAATATGTCGCGCTTATGGGACCTTCCGGCTCAGGCAAATCAACGCTGATGAACCTGCTCGGTTGCTTAGATACGCCTTCTGAGGGTGATTATTACCTCAATGAAAATGATGTGAGCGACATGGATGATGGCGAACTCGCTGCCGTCCGAAATAAAGAAATTGGTTTTGTTTTTCAGACCTTTAATTTGCTGCCGCGTTTGTCTTCCTTAGAAAATGTCGCGCTACCGCTGGTGTACGCGGGTATGAGCAAAAATAAACGACTGGATAAAGCAGAAGAAGTACTGGAAGCCGTAGGTTTGGGCGACCGTATTTATCACAAGCCCAACGAGTTATCAGGTGGTCAACGTCAGCGTGTGGCTATCGCTCGTGCCTTGGTCAACAACCCATCTATCATACTCGCCGATGAGCCTACCGGAAACCTCGACACCAAAACCTCCATCGAAATCATGTCGATTTTTGAAGAAATTCACAAACTCGGCAACACCATCATTCTCGTCACCCACGAACCCGATATTGCCGAACACGCACACCGCATCATCCGCCTACGCGATGGCTTGGTGGAAACCGATGTGAAGAATGATAGAATCGTTACGGTGGATAATCCTGAACATAGATATAATCAGTCTTAACGTTCTTTATTCGTTGTGCTATGTTTCTAATTATTTCTTAACTTTGGCTTTATGATTGTCAAGAAAATTGAGATAGAAAATTATAAGGGCTTTGAAAAACAGGAAATTATCTTTAATGATAATTTGAATGTTTTTATTGGGGCAAATGCTTCGGGGAAAACTTCGATTTTGGAGGCGATTGTGAAGTGTTTGTATGATTTAACTAAAGAGTTCGTTCCTGTAGAAGATGGACTTTTATTGACTGACGATGACATTAATCATAATAAAACTCATTGTCAGATTACAACACACGTCAATATATTTGAGCATCAATTACTCCCAATAAATATCTCCGCAGGTAGCCCAAGCACCGAAATGTTAGAACTTAAATCACTTTATCAAAAAGAAGATATTTTCTTTTTTCAGGCATTTTCGGCAAAGTTAACCAAAGGCAATTTTACGATACCTATTGTTAAATATTTTCCCTCAAAGAAAATACAAGTTAATTATTTACCGCAAAAACCAACTAAAGTTTATAAAATACCACAACTTGAAACATGGTCAAACATTTTTCAAAATGCTCATTCATATTCTCAACTTTTACATTGGTTTTTTGACCAAGAAACACAAGAAATTAGAAAAAAAATGGAGCATGAGGATTTTTCTATAGAAAATTCACGGCTTAAAAATGTCAGGTATGCTATCGAACAAGCTCTTTTAAAAATGTATAATAAAAGTTATACAATCAAATCGAACGGCAGGCCCAAAGAAGGTACAAACCAACTTATACGCACATTATCATTGCAATTAAAAGGTGATAATAGTGCTTTCCAAGAAGACCTCGAAGCTAAATCAGACGGCGAAAAAGCCATTATCACCCTCGTAGCGGACATTGCGTACAACCTCGCATTAGCTCATGATTTTGAATCAGATGAAAATTACCCCAACTCCCCCGGCATCGTTCTAATTGATGAAATAGAACAACACCTTCACCCCAACTGGCAGCGCAAAATTATCCCCATCCTTACCTCCGTTTTTCCGAAAATACAATTTTTTATTACCACACATTCTCCGCAGGTTATTTCTTCGGTGAATAGTGAGCATGTGTTTGTATGTCAGGATTTTACCGTAGGAAAAATGCACTTGAAAACGAAAGGGGTGGACTCCAATTCGCTGCTCAAATTTATCTTCAATTCTACTGAACGTCCAAAAGAATATATTGATTTGGTGAATAAATTTGATGAACTTATTGATAAGGATGCAGATATAAGCGAATTGGAAAAAATTATTGAAAAAGTATCTAAACTGGAAGAAGAAGATTCCGGAAGTGATATTAGTAATTTGGTTAGTGAATTGGAAATTCAACTGTCTGCATATAAATTTGACTTAGAGCATGAGATGGATTAAAAAAAATGCTCCACTCCGTGAGTTTTTGGTATATGCCGATATTGAACATGCAGCTTTCGGGGAGATGGATACGGAAATTAAGAACGCACTTCGTCAAGCTCTTTTTAATGAGCAATTTGGTGTATGCGCTTACTGTCAACAAAAACTAAAAATCACCAAAACTAAAATCGAACATCACTGCGAACAAACCATCTGCGATGGAGAGAACGGGACAGAAGACCGACGATTGGATTATAACAATTTGCTATTAGTATGCTTAGGGAAAGGCGGAATAAAGAATGAGTTACATTGCGATACATCTAAAGCGGAATCCAATAGAAAGAAGTTCTTGCCCATGCAAATTAACCCAACAATCAACAATCACATTTTGACTATTTCCTACTCAACCAACGGACGCATTCGCTCTTCTAATGAATTGTTCAACAAAGAATTAAATGAAATTTTAAATCTCAATGTAAATCATTTAAAAAACATAAGAAAGAAAAAGTGGCAATCAATTTATGGGAGAAGTATAAACAAAAACGGCAGTCTCAACAAAGACAGAATGAAAAAAATATTAGATGATGACTTAGCAAAAAAAGATAATCAATTTACCAAAAATTTCCCAAGCATGAGCGAATACATGAAAACCAAATTCTGCTAAATCATCAACTCGACAACTCATCAACACATGAAAATATACACAAAAACCGGCGACAAAGGCGAGACTTCTCTATTCGGCGGCAAGCGGCTTCCGAAGAGCGATATACGCATAGAAGCCTACGGAACGGTAGATGAATTGAACTCATATATCGGCGTAGTACGTGATTCTATTTTGGATGAAAAAACGCGCGAACTGCTGAAAAGTGTGCAGGATAATTTATTTACTATCGGTTCGCATTTGGCTACGGAGACGAGTGTTTCGCCCTACGTTCCTGAAATCAAAAATAACCACATCGCACCACTCGAACAAGCAATGGATGAGATGGATGCTCAACTTCCCAAATTAAAAAACTTCATCCTTCCGGGCGGACATACGACCGTCTCTTTTTGCCATATTGCCCGTACTGTCTGCCGACGCGCAGAGCGTCGAGTAGTCGCACTCAATACAGATGCCGACGTACCGCAACCTATCATTCAATACCTAAATCGTCTTTCTGATTACCTATTCGTTTTGGCACGAAAACTGACGCAAGACCTTGATGCAGAAGAGGTGACCTGGGATGGGAAGGGGTGAACAATTTCAAACTCAACTTCAACTTCAAACTCAACTTCAACTTCAACTTTAAACTCAACTTCAACTTCAACTTCAAACTCAAACTCAAACTCAATGTATAAAGTGTAAAGTTCAAAACACTAAAAAAGTAAGGTCAGCATGACCTTACTTTTTTAGTGTTTTGAACTTTTTGCAAAAATTGCCAAAGAACCCTCTTTTTTTAGCGATATTTGCCCAAATAATTTCACCTTAGTGAAAGAAATTAAATAAATTGTTCCATAATGCGCCGTAATTTTTTCTTCTAAAGAATTCAAAAAATCGTTGCATAGCATCGCTACGGAACTATTTTTTGTGTTTTTTAGAGGGAAAAAGAACAAGTATAATGGGACAAGTTATTTATTTTCTTTCACTTACACCATTCACACATACAATCTGACAATCAAACAATAACAAACATGCGTTTTATATTAGGTTTTTTTAAAGTTATTTTCGTTACACTTTTGGTTATTTATGCCTTAGTATGGCTGGTACCGCACGTCATGCCGCTCAAGCACGATGTGCTCAATGAAAAACCTTATTCCAACAGTCAATTTACTCGTATAGACGACGTGAAAGTACATTATCGCTACTGGAAAAGTCAGGCAGATGGCGCACTTGGGAATGTGATGCTCATACATGGTTTTGGTGGTTCTACTTACTCGTGGCGCAATAATATCCTCGCGCTGACCGATGCAGGTTATAATGTTCTTACTGTCGATTTGCCCGCTTTTGGGTATAGCGATAAGGGCAAAGGTATCAACCATTCAAGCTCCGCCCGTAGTGCATTGCTTTGGACACTCGCCGACAAAGTCGGCGTACAATACGGCATCAATGCTTACGCAAAATGGCATATTGTCGGGCATTCGATGAGCGGCGAAGTGGTAGCTGCCATGAGTGCCTTGCAACCCAAACGCACCGCGAGTGCGATTTTTGTAGATGCTCCTGCATCCGGCGCTACTATTGAGAAAACATCCTTTGGCAAAAAGGCTTTACGTACGCTGCTACCCGTGAGGCGTGTTGCCGAAATTGCAGGTGGTTACTATTTTTATAAGCCCAAACAAATCAAGAAAATGCTGCGAAAATCTTACGGTCAAGAACCCGACACTTTTGCAGTCAACGCCTATTTGTTGCCCTTGCGACAGCCGCGTACTTCGAGCGCGATTGTGGAATATTTTTTGTATTCAGAAGAAGTTAGTAGCTACAAGCTGGAAGACATTAAACAACCCGCCCTCATTATTTGGGGAACAAGGGATGAAGACATTCCATTCTCCGAAGGCGAAAAATTGGACGAAGCCCTTTATGATTCGCAGTTAAAAGAAATCATCGGCGCAGCTCACAACGGGATGGAAACTCATCCCGGAGAATTTAATCGAATTTTGATTGGGTTTTTGGATGGCGCAAAGCCAAAAACTGCCCCAACACGACAAATTATTGGACAGTGAAGGGAGTAGAGAGTGTGAGAGTGTAGAGATAAAGAGTCTTAGAGTATAGAGTAAAAAACGTTACTCTACACTCTTTATCTCTTTACTCTACACTCTAAAACTCTTTATCTCTACACTCTAAAACTCTATACTCTGAACTTATCCTATTTCATAGCAAAGCGAGTAGCTTCGGGACAGCGTAATTCCTTTTCCGGCAAAATCATGTTGATTGCCATTATTGCCATCATGTTGAGTGTGGCGGTGATGATTTCGGCGACTGCCTTGATTTCGGGGTTTAAGACCGAAATTAGTCATAAAATATTTGGCTTTTGGGGGCATATCCACGTCACGAGCTACGATACAGAAAGTGCTATCGAAACGAAACCTATCAGCCTCAATCAGAATTTTTATACGGGCTTCAAAGAAGCGGTCAAACTCGACGAAATCGAACAAACGCCCTACCGCAAACAAAAAGGATTTAGCACCCTGTTACTCGGCGACCACAAAGCCATGACGCGCGGCGGCGTGCATCACGTACAGATGTTTGCCAATAAAGCGGGTATCATCAAAACCAAAGACCAACTCGAAGGCATCGTATTGAAGGGCATCGGCAAGGATTATGACTGGTCATTTATGGATAGGTATATTATTGAAGGCGAACGACTTACATTCAATGATAGCACAGCTTCGCGCGATATTCTTATTTCCGAATCTACCGCCAAACGTTTAAAAATAAAAGTAAATGACAAATTTACTATTCACTTCGTAGAGTCGGGCGATAGGATTCAACGCCTATTTAAAGTCAAAGGTATTTACAAAACGGGCTTGGAGGAATACGATAGAAAATTTGCCATTATTGACATTCGCCGTATACAGCAACTCAATGGCTGGGCGGAAGATGAAGTCTCTGGTTTTGAGATTTTTCTTGATGATATTCGGGATTTGGATGTGTTTGATGAATACATTTACTTTCATGTACTCGGACCGGATTTGATGTGTCAAAGCATTAAAGATGTTTATCCGGGCATCTTCAATTGGCTCAATCTCCAAGATGTCAACGAGCGACTTATCCTCATTCTAATGATTATCGTTTCGATAGTCAATATGACGACCGCATTAATGATTTTGATTTTGGAACGCACCAATATGATTGGTGTTTTGAAAGCATTGGGCAGTTCGAGTGGGTCTATACGAAAAATTTTCTTGTATCATGCCGCTTATATTATCGGGTTGGGTTTGTTATTAGGAAATATTTTGGGCATTGGCATTTGTTGGCTTCAACAACGATTTGGGTTCATTCAACTGCCCGAAGAAGCCTATTACGTCTCCGTCGCGCCTGTCGAACTCAATTTGTGGACAATATTATTGCTCAATCTCGGTACATTTCTCATTACATTAATTATTCTTATCATTCCATCTTACCTCGTAACACGCATTGATCCGGTGAAGGCGATACGGTTTAAATAGTACATAAGGGAAGACGAAAAAAAATAATCTTCTTATTTGGGACAATGGGCTTACACCCATTCTTAATATATAGCGTCTCGTCCTCCCTTATTTTCGCGCTAAAACCCACAATCTTACCCAAATACATTAAATTTTATGACAATCGAAATTAATCCCTATATAACTCTGCCAAAATTATATAGAAATATGTAAGGCATTTTTATAAGTATTTCAATCTTTTCGCTTCGCGAAAATAAAATTAAATAATAATAGTATTTGTTTTTAATAGTTATAAAAATCGTTTATTTTCAGTGGAATGCAACGCAGAGTACTAAGTATTTTAAAACCTCTTAATACTCCTTGCCACCCAAAATTAAAGAAATACCATTAGGTACAAAACACACCTTGCGATTTTTCTTAATATAAAGCATATAAAAATTTGAAGTAGAGGGTAAATTTTAGATAGGAGTTAAAATTTTAACCTACCTTTGTAGGATGACATTTGAACAAATGGGGCTTTCTAAAGAAGTCCTCAAAGCACTCGCCGAATTGGGATTTAAAAAGCCCACTGAAATTCAAGCAGAATCTATCCCCGTATTGATGACGGACGAACGTGATTTTATCGGGCTCGCACAAACAGGTACTGGCAAAACCGCCGCCTTTGGAATTCCTTTATTGGAACGCATTGATACCAACCTAAACCACACACAAGCACTCGTACTCGCACCTACTCGTGAATTGGGACAACAAATTGCAGGACAGCTCGCTATGTTTAGCAAGTATATGCACAAAGTCAATGTACTTGCTGTCTATGGCGGTACGCCCATCATGGGACAAATCAGGGCGTTGAAAAGACCGCAACACGTTATCATCGCCACTCCGGGTAGATTGCGCGACCTTATACAACGCAAAGCCGTCAAACTCGACCAGCTCAAAATACTCGCGCTCGACGAAGCCGATGAAATGCTCAATATGGGCTTTAAGGAAGAAATCGACGATATTCTAAAATATACGCACGAAGACAAAATTACTTGGCTGTTTTCCGCCACGATGCCCAATGAAATCAAGCGCATCGTCAAGGAATATATGACCAAACCGTTTGAGGTAAAAATCAACTCGCAAGACAAGGTCAACACCAATATCGAACACCAATACATCGTCGTAAAACATTCCAATAAAACCGAAGCATTGGGTCGCTTTTTGGATATGTATACCAATATGCGAAGCGTTGTTTTTTGCCGCACCCGTATGGATACCCAAATGCTTGCCGAAGAACTCGGACGGAAAGGTTATAAAGCAGATTCGCTACACGGCGACCTATCACAACAACAACGTGACCGCGTGATGAAGCGATTCAAAGCGCATCATTTGCAGATACTTATTGCCACAGATGTTGCAGCGCGCGGTATTGATGTCGATGACCTCACGCACGTTGTACACTTTACCTTGCCGGAAGATAAAGCTTACTACACACACCGTAGTGGACGTACAGCTCGCGCCGGTAAAAAAGGTATTTCTTTAGCATTTATAGGCGGAAAAGAAAATCATAAAATCAAACGCATCGAGAATCAACTTGGGATAAAGTTTAAAAAAATAAACATACCAAGTATTTCTGATGTCGCCGATCAAAAAATTGAAAATTGGTGTACAGAAATTCTCGAAAAACGCATCAAAGGAAGAATCCCAGCCGACCTTTTAGAAAAAGCTAATCTACTTTTTGCCGATGTTTCTAAAGAGGATTTGGTGATGAAAATTTTGGTCACCGAACTCGAAAAACTTAACTTAGATTCGAATAAAGACCTCAATGCGCCCGAACACGATACCGAACCGTTTAACAAGTTCAGAGGCAGAAGGTCAAACGGCAGAGACAGAGGATTCAAAAAGAACTTTAGACCAAAAGAAAAAAGAAAATTCAAGTCTAAGAAGAGGTGGTAATTAAGTCTAAGATTAAGTCTAAGTAGTGGGACAAAAATAGGCTTACAATTTTGACGTGGTTATTTTTTCGATATTTTTTCTTACAAAAACCGCACATAGCCTACGTTACAGCCTGTCCCGTACTTGATTCGGGATAAGGATTTTTGTAGGGAAAAATAGCGGAAAAAGAAACCGTCAAAAAGTAAGGATATTTTTGTCTCACTACTTAATACACTGTTTTATAAATTTATTTACATTTTTTGACGTTTATTTTGAAATGAATCGAATCAAAAATGACGCGAATACTCACTGTATTTAAGGATTTTTTGGTGAAGAGTCATTTTAAAAGAAATACTCAAAAAAGTAAATAAATTTGTGAAACAGTGTACTTAATAGGTAATTTGCTTTCAGCAAATTATGTGAAAAAAAGAATACCGTTTAGAACTATCAGTTTTCAAAAATGATAGTTTTAAACGGTATTCTTTTTTGGAATTGACCATTTCTCGGTTCGTGGTGTAGAGAAAATTCATGAATTTCCTCTACACCACGTAAAAACGCCAATTTACCGAAGAAAATAAGTATCAATTGAGTGTGTAAGTGAAAGAAAATAAATAAATTGTTCCATAATGGGGCAAGTTATTTATTTTCTTTCACTTAAACTTAAAACTCAAACTCTACATAAAGCATTGGGGCAGCATTGGGGTCAAGTTCGTGTGATTTGGCGATACGTTTTCCATCTCCTTCAATGATAAACGTCATAGCGATACCGATTCCCCAAAAATCGTCCTTGTTGACAATCTCCTGAACAATCTCGCTAATATCTTCACTGCGTTGTATCACCATACTTCCATCTGCCAACCAATCCGTGGGCAACCATGCTACCGAAGCATAAGTTCTTGCTCGCGACGATACATCATACGCTTGTGCTTGAAAGGCTTCCGAATTTACGGCGTCTTCGCCCGATATAGTGAGCAAGCCGGGTGTGTTGACCGATTCGTCTACCGTAAATTCGATATATGCTCTCGTAATCTCTACGCCCGGTGGCAAATATATTCCTGTAAAACGCAAGCCAACTACCTGATTTCCTGTGCTCGTCCTATCGTGGCATAGTTCGAGGTCAGTGCTATTAAAATAAATATTACCGTTTGTACCACTTTCTTCTACATCATTTTCGCCTGCGGTAATGCGTGTTTCGAGCCTCAAATAACTGGTATCTGGCACAGATTCGTAGCTATCGTTTTGAGTATGGGTATGTGATACCACATCAAACGTAAATCCCGAACATATCACAAAAGTAAAAAGCAGTAAACTGTTTATAAACTTCACTGTCATCGTATTTGATTGATTTTAGTGTGTAAAACATTAGTATCAGGAAGAAGATAAGAGAGTTAATGTCTTTTTTTTGTTAAAAAAACTACATATTGTGACTGGGAAAATTGCGAGTTGCGAGTTGCGAGTTGCGAGTTTTTTTTCGCTATGCGAAAAAAAACTAACCCGTATTAACCCGAAACCCGCTTATTCTATCACCTTAACAGCCATACCATTATAAGCTCCAAGAATGGGTTGCGCCAACACCTTTGTGTTGTCTGCGATACCTCTTATGACGGCATTATTTCCATCAAATTTGACCAATTCAATAGATTTTACGACCAATTTCCCCTTTTCGATGACATATAATTCACGGTCGTCGTTTAGCAATTTTCGGGGTACGGCTATGGCGTTTTCGATTTTTTCCGTTGTTACGAATCCATTCAAAAACATCCCCTCATTCAACTTAGAGCCGGAAACTCGGATAAAAACTTTTTGGGTCTGCGTGGTAGCGTCGATACTCTTTCCGACTCGTGCGACTTTGCCCGACCACTCGCCAGCCACCGCATCCGAAGTCAATCTGACTGCGCTGCCTTTTTTAAAGAAGTTTACTTCCTGCAAAGGCACGGTAGCCGTCAGTTCGTAGGTATACGGACTGATGAATTCGCCCAATTTTTGCCCGATTCGCACGAGTGCACCCGGATTGATAGTCGATTGAGTGACCACTCCCTTGAAAGGAGCAGAAATGACGTATTTACTGAGGTTTTTTTCGCGACTTTTGATGCTTAAATATTGGTTTTCGAGGTTGCGGGCGGCATAGAAAAATGCTTCGCGTCCGCTCGTAGGCGTTGGGAGTGCTGCTACCGGCTTTTTAACATCAAAATTATTCGCATAATTTTTCCATTTTAGAATATCCGTAGTCTCGCTACCATTCGTAGTGTAACTATCATATTTCGTCAAATTTTCTTCCAGACTCTGAATACTCAAATACTGATCACTAATGCCTCGTGCGTCGATAAAATACTGTTCACGGTCTGTACTGGCTTTGGGTAGTGGGCGTATATTTGCTGTCAAATCAAAGCCATTGACATAGCTTTTCCAGGTCGGATAATTGTCTGGAAAGTCGCTTTCCAAATCATATAAAACCGACAAAATCACACCTTTTAATCTACTCTTTTGTGCTTGTAAATCAAGACGTTGTTGCGTATCATTTATATTGTCAATAAAAGCGATAACGGAGGCTTTGAGTTGGCTTTTCTGTGCTTCGAGATTGAAGCGAGCTTCTTCGTCGTCTATCGTCATCATGATATCGCCTTCATCATAATACACACCTTCGCGAAAATCCTTCTGTGTTGGGCGTAGCGTGCCGGAGACATCGGCGTAGATTTCGATTTTTTTCTTTGCACTCAACATACCGTTGATGCCTATCTGTGATTGTACCGCTTCATTTTTTGCCGTGATGACTTGTACATGATTGATGTCTGCTTTGGCGGCGGTTTGTTCTTTTTGGGGTACTTCGCGATTCCCTATTTTATTGCTGATGACTATACCGCCAACAAGCAGCAATATCCCTAAAATAATGCTCCCTTTACGAAAAGTTTTATTTGCCATTGTTGAAATTATTTTTGTAAAGATATAACAACAAATTTATAAGCTATGGGTTTTGGAAAATTTAAACATGCTCTTATTTGACAAATCAAGCTAAGTGAAGGAAAATAAATAACTTGCCCCATTATACTTGTTCTTTTCCCTTCTAAAAAACACAAAAAATAGTTCCGTAGCTATGGCTATGCAACGATTTTTTGAATTCTTTAGAAGGTTCTGCTGAAATAAGAATATTTTTAAATTATTTTATAATAAAAAATATTTATAAATAATTCATTTTTAATAATAAGTAAATTACAAAATAATTTTAATTAATTAAAAAATGGCTATATTTCAGTGCGACCTTAGAAGAAAAAATTACGGCGCATTTAGAGTTTAATTTTACTCCGTCAACTTTTTCTTTCTATTTATTTTTTAACTTAAATTTTCAACCTGTAATAAATGGGTTCTCCGAGTTTATTTTCGAAGAAAAATAACTCGGGCTTCCAGCCTGCACTGTATTAGTGTTCGCTGTTTTTTCGAAATGCTGTGTCGACATAGCGCGCGATACAGCCTGGAAGCCTGTGTTACGCACAAAAAAAATCCCGTCGAAAGCTGCTACCTTCAACGGGATTTTACTATGTCCTTAATCAAAATAATAAAGTGGTTTTTGATTCAATGTTTTTATTATTTTTGGTTGCCTTCCCCAAACTCTTATTAAAAGAAGTGTGATCAAAAATCAAAAAATCAAAAACCTAAAGAATTATTGTTTCAAGAAACGGCTGACCGACTGGTGGCTGCCTGTTTCGATAGAAACCATGTATACGCCTGCGGGTGCATTGTTCATATCCATACTAAGTAGATTTGCACCACTTGTCAGATTTACGATTTGTTGTTGTACGATTTGTCCGGCGATATTAGTAATCATAATCGTTGCTTTAGTATATTCTACTGCATTGATATTCAGATTAATAAAGTCTTGTACTGGATTTGGGAATACAGTCAAATCGAGTACAGATTCGTCTACATCAAGTACAGCAGTTTCAGGGCAAACCTCTGTTTCGTAGTAATCAATTTGTATGGAATTACTCAATGTCGTACAAGCAGCATCAAGTGTAGCCTGAGAGACAAGAGTAGTTTCGTTGGGATTTATCCAAGTTGCGTTACCGAAAACTGCTAATGTGAAGTAGTAAGTGCCTGTAAAAAAACCGTTAGCGGCTAAGTCAATAACAAATGGCGAGGTAACTTCAGAAGTTATCGGAATACTGGCAAGAAAGCCTGGGTCGGTATTAAAGTCAGGATTTCCTTGAAAATCAGTTGTGGAAACAAGCCACGCATAACCACTTACCGCACCTTCATGTGGAGCCAACGCACCAGTTATAGTAAGTGTAGTAAGCTCTCCTTCACAAGTAACCATAGTAGGAGAAGTGACTGTACCACCGGATACATTTGGATCGCTGCAAGTAACAAAATCTTGTTGAGTGATAAACACACAAAATTCGCCTTCAGTGATATTCCCATTTAAGCTGAATCCATCGATCAATATGTAGTATTCTTCTCCTACGATGGTTGTCAATTCCAAAGCTGCGGGGTAATCTCCTTCTGTCCAACCCGCAAAATCTTCATTGCATGATACACTTGATAATGCACCACAAGCTCCCGAATAGATAGCCATTTGAGTATCATTACCAATTATACCTGCATTTACAGAGCAGTCAGTTGAAGTAGCTTGTATGTAATATACGTTGCCATCACCTGTGATTTTGAACCATACTGTCTTGTCAAGCGAGGGCGCAGTCCCACTACCGTCCGGTTCACCAAAACAATCAAAACCCGTAGTCGGGTCATCAAGTCCAGTGGTCGCGTCTGTGTTGTCATAAGTACCTGCATTGACCGCTGTACCCACACCTTGTCCGAGGCTTGCGCTTAGGTCAACGGCATCTGCACAACTGTCATTAGCAGGTTGCGCGAAGGCAAACGTACCAATAACAAGCATACATAATAAAGAGAATAGATAGTTGAGTTTTGTCATAAGATGTAATTTATGTTTAGTTAAAAAATTGTAACAAAGTTAAATACAATTAATGACAAAACCATATTTTTAAAAGTAATTTTTATTTATTAAACATAATAAATCAATATGTTCGCCAAATTCAAAATTACAAATCGAACGCGAGTAATTTATTTATTTTTATTTTTTTAAATGTTTGAATTTTAGGTAAATATAGATTTATTTTTAATTAACTTGTAATCAAAAAACGCTCAACATCTAATTTGGCGAACATATTGATTATGGGACATCTTATTTAATTTCTTTCACTTAGGGTTCGCTTCCTGTCGAATAAAATGTTAATTTCGTCCAAAAAAACCTTACAAATTTTAAATACAACATCCAATTAACTATCTTGTCTCACTACTTAGTGAAAGAAAATAAATAACTTGCCCCATTATGCTTGTTCTTTTCCCTTCTAAAAAACACAAAAATAGTTCCGTAGCTATGGCTATGCAACGATTTTTTGAATTCTTTAGAAGAAAAAATTACGGCGCATTATGGAACAATTTATTTAATTTCTTTCACTTATACTTATAAAACCCCTTCATTTTAATGGTGAATTTCCGATGAACTCATTCGATTCACACATTCACTCATTCAAAATTCACTCATTATTTCAATATGAAAAATCATATAAAAAGGAGAGATTTCATCAAGGTAGCCGGAATGGGGTTGGGAGCTATGGCAGTTCCTGTTTCTATGTTCGGCAACTCTGTTCCATTGGATTATTCCGGCGGACAATTTGACGCTTTACTCAACAAGAAACTCGCCGATGTCGCGCTCAATGCGGCACGTATGGCGGGCGCGTCGTATGCAGATGTGCGTATAGGTCGCTACCTCAATCAGTACGTTTTTACACGCGAACAAAAAGTACAAAACATCGTCAATACCGAATCTTACGGTGCCGGTGTGCGTGTGATTGCCAACGGAACTTGGGGCTTTGCTGCCACGAGCGATGTGACCGCAGATGCTATCGCAAAAGCTGCCCAACGTGCCGTAGCTATCGCCAAAGCGAACTCTCGCCTCCAAACCGAACCCATCGTACTTACACCCGTGAAGGGGCATGGCGAGGTCGAATGGAAAACGCCTATTCAACGAAATGCCTTTGAAGTACCTGTGGCAGAAAAGGTCGATTTACTACTCGGTGCCAACAAAGCCGCAATGGATAATGGCGCATCTTTCGTCAATTCTGCGCTGTTTTTTGTCAATGAAAAAAAATATTTTGCGTCTACCGATGGTTCTTACATCAATCAGGATGTGCATCGCGTATGGCCCAATTTCAGCGTGACTGCTACAAACAAAGAATCCGGCAAATTCAAAACGCGACAGTCAATGAGTGCGCCGATGGGCTTGGGTTATGAATACCTCACTCCGAAAAAAGAAGACCAAATCGAAGGCGTAGCAGGTATGACACTTTACGGCAAAAGTTATGACATCGTACAAGACGCCGCCGATGCCACCAAACAAGTCAAAGAAATGCTTTCAACGGCAAAATCCGTAGAGCCGGGCAAATACTCTTTGGTACTCGAACCCAATCATTTAGGCTTGACGATTCACGAATCAGTAGGGCATCCGCTCGAACTGGATCGTGTACTCGGCTACGAAGCCAATTATGCCGGAACGAGCTTTGCAACGCTCGATAAATGGAAAACTAAAACCTTTAAATACGGTAGCGACATCGTCAATCTTGTAGCAGATAAAACGCAAGTTGGTTCGCTCGGTGCAGTCGGTTATGATGACGAAGGCGTGAAGACCAAACAATGGGATTTGGTGCGCAATGGCATCTTGGTGAATTACCAAGCCATCCGCGACCAAGCCAAAATTATCGACGAAACAGCATCGCACGGCTGCTGCTACGCCGATAGTTGGAACTCTGTCCAATTTCAGCGTATGCCCAATGTCTCACTCGAACCGGGTAAGGAGAAATACAGTCTTCAGGACATGATTAAGGACGTAGAAAAAGGCATCTATATCGCAGGTCGTGGCTCGTATTCGATTGACCAACAACGTTATAATTTCCAATTTGGCGGTACGGTGTACTACGAAATCAAAGACGGTAAAATCATCGGTATGCTCAATGATGTTGCCTACCAATCCAATACGCAAGAATTTTGGAACTCATGTACCAAAATCTGCGACGAAAGCGACTACCGCATGTTCGGTTCGTTTTTCGACGGAAAGGGGCAACCCAGTCAAATCAGTGCTGTATCACACGGTAGCTCTACGACAAGATTCGATGGAGTAAACGTGATTAATACGGCTAGGAAAATATAATGAATGAATTTTGAATGAGTGAATGAATGAATCTAATGTGGTTAGGGAACACGAAGAAAATAATCTACCCGAATTGACGCAGCTATTTTTTCTATGTGTTCTCTCAAATTTGACGTGAATACTCACTGTATTTAAGGAAAATTTGAGGAGACACATAGGAAAAAGAGCAATTCAAACGGGTGGATTATTTTTTTCGTCTTCCCTAAATTCATTCATTCAAAATTCACTCATTCATTCATCATATTCGCTCATTAATTCATTCAAAATTAAATCATTTAGAATGTCTGTTTTAAATAAAGAAGAAGCTCGCGCGATTTTGGAAAAAGTCGTGAAGCTATCAAAAGCCGATCACATTGAAGTCTCTCTTGACGGTGGGGTAAACGGCAATATACGTTATGCGAGAAATACGGTAACGACAAGTGGTATTGAGGAAAATCTCTCGCTCGGCGTCACGGCTGCATTCGGCAAAAAAACCGGAACGGCAACCATCAATGAGTTGAATGACGCTTCGCTCGAAAAGGTCGTCAGGCGTGCCGAAGAACTCGCACAACTTTCGCCCGAAAGCCCCGAATATATGGAGCCGCTCGAACCGCAAATGTACGACGAACAACCTAATATGTTTGTGCAATCGACGGCGGATATTGACCCTGAATTTAGAGCCGAAATCGTCGCGAAAAGCATAGAAATGACCAAAGCAAAAGGACTTGTCGGCGCAGGTTTTATGGAAGATGGTCAGAACTTTAGCGCGATTATGAACTCTAAGGGTTTATTCGCTTACGAACGCAGTACAGGCGCGGAATTTACGCTGACAGTACGCACCGAAGACGCGACAGGTTCGGGTTGGGTGACACGCGACTATAATGACATCAGTAAATTCGACATCGTAGAAGCTACGGAAATCGCTATGCAGAAAGCCGCCGGCTCGGCTAATGCAAAGGCCATAGAACCGGGCAAATATACGGTCATCCTCGAACCTGCGGCGGCAATTGGTTTGCTTTCGCGAATGTTTTATGGTATGAGTGCGCGGCCTGCGGACGAAGGGCGTAACTATATGTCGAAAAAAGGCGGCGGTACGAAAGTTGGTGAGCAGATGTTGGATGAGCGTGTGAGTGCTTATTCCGACCCGTTTCATCCCGAAGTTCCGGCATCTACGTGGTCGGGCAGTGGGCTGCCCGTGAAGAAAATGGACTGGATACGTAATGGCGTAGTGCAAAACTTGCGCTATGGCAGATATTGGGCGAATGAGAAGGGCGTTGACCCGATTCCGTTTCCGACCAATATCATCATGGAAGGCGGCGACGCTTCGATTGAAGATATGATAAAAAGTACCAAACGTGGTATTCTCGTGACTCGCCTGTGGTACATCCGCAGCGTAGACCCACAGACGCTACTCAATACGGGCTTGACTCGTGACGGTACATTCTACATCGAAAATGGCAAGATTAAACACCCGGTCAAAAATTTCCGCTTCAATGAAAGCCCGATTATCATGTTGAATAATCTGGAAATGCTCGGTAAACCGCAGCGCATTGACGGTAATATGATTCCACCGATGAAGATTCGTGACTTTACGTTTACGAGTTTGTCGGACGCGATTTGATATTTTTGTCTGAATGTTTTTTATGCGTTGTTCTACGTCTTGTGTGGAATAACGCATTTTTTTTGTTGGGGTCTTGAATGCAGCTCACAATTCACTGAAAGTAAATTTATTGTTGAACTTGAACTTGCTAATTATCCGCCAAATAGCTATTTAAAGCCGCCGCAATTCTGGCTTTTGCGATGTCGTAGTTTTGATGGCTGAGGATGTTGGCTTGGTAACTTTTTTCATTGCTGTTATTGCGTCCAGAGAGTAGGATGAGGTCATTATATAAGCCATTCTGATTCGTAGCAGTAGCGATTTTTAGGAAGGCTTTAATAGCGGCAGTTGTATCTCCTTGTGCGATGTGGTTTTGTACCAATGCCTTGCCTTCAAGCGCGGGGAGTGGGGGAGTGGTGTCGGTATTTTCGCTGATTCTGTCATGTATCGCCTCGAATACGGTTTTGAAATCTTCCTCGCTGTGCGATGCCAATTGCATCGCGTTCATATCACCGAGTATATTGGTGATGGCAGCAAAGGTCTGACGGATTTCGGTGTATAAGTTTAACTCTTCTTGGATGCCCTGCAAGTTGGCAAGCCCGACTCCGCGCATGGCTTCCTCCAATTCCTTTGTTTTGTTTTCCCAATAAGCGATGTATTTTATGCGCTCAAGGGTGTTGAATATCCCCGAATCCGGCAAGACGATAGGAAAAACACGTTCCCGAAACTGTTCGTTTTTATACACTTCGATGAGTTCGTGCATACAGTTTTTTGATTCTAAATACGGCTTGTCTATCACCGTTATGACGTATTCGCCTGCGCCCAATTGCGCCATAAATTCGCCGAAACTTCCTTTATATTTCACATTGCGGATGTCGCGCTCGATGAGTACGTCACGCGCCTGAAATGCCTTATCCAAAGACTCGGTGACTTGCTTGCCTTCGCCTCGGTGGGCATAGGAGATGTAGATTTTTTTCATATGATTATTCAATATTATCTTTTACTCCGTCAATGTTTTCTGACTTGTAAAAAAATAAATGTTGGTGTATATCTAATAGTCTGTGTTGATTGGTAAGTCGAACAAATATAAGAATTTTTCCTTTAACGAAAGCGACAAATTCGCTACCTTCACATTGATATTCACACGAAAAATACATACCTTTGAATGAAAGTAACTATTAGTGACAGGAAATTAAGGAAAGCTGCCAAGAGTGATAGCAAACTCAGAAAAGCATACGGGTATGTATGTGCTAAGAAAATCAGACAGCGATTAGATGATTTGGATGATGCTTTGATGTTGGAAGAAATGCGCCACGCGGCGGGGAACTTCCATGAACTTGTCGGCGATAGAAAAGGACAGTGGGCATGTCATTTGGAAAATCCACTGCGAATGATATTTATTCCACATGAAGACCCGATTCCAATGGATGAAAACAGCAGATTTGTTTGGTCAGAAATATACGGAGTAGATATTATTGAAATTGTAGATTATCATTAAAACAAGGAAATTATGCCAACTTTAGGAGAAAAATACATACCACCGATAAAGCTGCACCCCGGAAGTAGCCTTGCGGAAAAATTAGAGGAACTTGAACTTTCGCCACAGGATTTTGCCAAGCAAATCGGTGTGGAAGACAATATTGTCGTAGATATAGTGGAAGAAAAAGGAACAATAACACCCAGCCTTGCAGACGCTTTCGAGCAAGCCCTTAAGATTCCTGCTGCTTTTTGGTTGAGAAAACAAAAACGATATAGGGAGTTTGTTGAGAAACAAGAGTCATCTCGTGCGATAGAATACATTCCCAAAACTATCGGACATCCGGGTATTTCCCTCGCCGGAAAGTTGGAAGAAATGGATGTTTCCCCAAAAGATTTTGCTAAAGAAATCGGTGCAGATGAAAGTGTAATAATGGATATAGTCACGGAAAAAGATGAGGGTAGAATAAGCACCGAACTTGCCGAAGCTTTTCACAAGGCATTAGGTATTCCGGCTCACTATTGGATACGCGGACAAGAACTGTACGACGAATTGGTACTGAACAATGAAACGGAAGAAGCTCGCCTACAAAGAAGAATCAAACAAACCATCACCGAAAAACATCCTGGCGACATACTCGCCGAAGAAATAGACAAACTGAAAATTCCACCAGTAGAGTTTGCCAAACAAACAGGCATGGACATAGATATCATCATGTACCTTATCATGGAAGAAAGCACCATGAGTCGCAACCTCGCCGAAGAACTCGAAAAACATCTCAATATTTCAGCCCGTTCTTGGTTGAATATGCAGCAACGATATGATAAGGCGCATGAGGAAGCTGTGGCTAAATTAGAACTTGTGAAAGCTTGACCGACACGCAGCGCGTGGTTGTGATTAGCTTTCAAATTGTATCTTTACATTGGTCATAAACATTTCGCCACGCTCTGCGTCGCTCATGTCGTGCGTTGTGATTAGCTTTCAAATTGTATCTTTACATTGGTCATAAACATTTGTACTGTAAATCAAGCATTTACGATTGTAGTTGTGATTAGCTTTCAAATTGTATCTTTACATTGGTCATAAACATTAAGGAAGCTAAGAAGGATGTGTTTGTCCTTGTTGTGATTAGCTTTCAAATTGTATCTTTACATTGGTCATAAACATTTTGAGAAAAAACACAAGCGAAAACGGCGAAGTTGTGATTAGCTTTCAAATTGTATCTTTACATTGGTCATAAACATTGCAATGCCGGAAGCCCTGCCCTGTCCATGGTTGTGATTAGCTTTCAAATTGTATCTTTACATTGGTCATAAACATTTGTGTGGAGAAAAACTCGACACACTGAATAGTTGTGATTAGCTTTCAAATTGTATCTTTACATTGGTCATAAACATTCAAGGAAATTATTTACAATTTCACTTTGTTTGTTGTGATTAGCTTTCAAATTGTATCTTTACATTGGTCATAAACATTTCCGGCGACTGCTGATTGCGTCATATCGTCGTTGTGATTAGCTTTCAAATTGTATCTTTACATTGGTCATAAACATTGATTCGCCAATACATCCGCGACAACTCCAAGTTGTGATTAGCTTTCAAATTGTATCTTTACATTGGTCATAAACATTAATAAAAAGGAATTAAAAACGTTCCACGTGGTTGTGATTAGCTTTCAAATTGTATCTTTACATTGGTCATAAACATTATAGCACTGGCGCAATGTGGTTTGTCGTCTGTTGTGATTAGCTTTCAAATTGTATCTTTACATTGGTCATAAACATTGTCTTGACGGATTCGCTCGTCAAGTAGTTGGTTGTGATTAGCTTTCAAATTGTATCTTTACATTGGTCATAAACATTGTGTAGCGGCAGCGGCAAAACGTTTTGAAAGTTGTGATTAGCTTTCAAATTGTATCTTTACATTGGTCATAAACATTAAAACTGACGGGCAAAGCTGCACGGGTTTTGTTGTGATTAGCTTTCAAATTGTATCTTTACATTGGTCATAAACATTGTGCCTGTACCGCCGATGATTGCGCCGGGAGTTGTGATTAGCTTTCAAATTGTATCTTTACATTGGTCATAAACATTCAATTGATGTATTATTGTTTCGTTCGTCCGGTTGTGATTAGCTTTCAAATTGTATCTTTACATTGGTCATAAACATTGGAAATACGAAAAAGCATTAGGTGAATCGCGTTGTGATTAGCTTTCAAATTGTATCTTTACATTGGTCATAAACATTTATTAGGTAAATCAGACCAATCATTCCGCAGTTGTGATTAGCTTTCAAATTGTATCTTTACATTGGTCATAAACATTAAAAGTCGTGAGAATTACGTGACCTCGAATGTTGTGATTAGCTTTCAAATTGTATCTTTACATTGGTCATAAACATTGTCACCCTTGTAACAAATTATTAATCAGCAACTTAGCGAACTTGTTAGGATTTAGAAAATGACCAATTTTTGTACCTACGGGCATACGCGATGACCAATTTTTCATTTCTAACGTAACACAAACGCTACGTTTCGGAATGAGAAAAACATAAAGGCTCACCAATTTTTTTAAAAATTGGTGAGCCTTTTTTCGTATTCATATATCTGCATATCGTAGGGACAGAGCATGCCCTGTCCCTACGATATATCATGCCGAAAATAGGTTAAAACATTTCTAACTGCTGCGGTCCGCGCGGCGTGTCGGTTTTTTTTGTGGCATGAAAAACTTCCATCATACCAAATTGCCGATCGGTAAACATCATAAAGGCAACTTTGCCATAAGGCGGCAGATTTTGTTTGGCGCGGTCTATATGCACCTTCGTGTTTTCACGGCTTGGGCAGTGGCGCATATATACCGAAAATTGGAACATCGTAAAGCCATCTTTGAGCAGCTTTTTACGAAATCCGTTGGCAGCTTTGCGTTCTTTTGGTGTATTGGTCGGTAGGTCAAATAAGACAATTATCCACATAATACGGTATTGATTTAAACGGTTAGAATTATTCATAAAATTGAATGATTACGTAGCTCGTACAGGCGACTTCAGTCGCCATGTCATAGCTACAGATGGCGACTAAAGTCGCCTGTACGGTTAAAATTCAGGAAAGAGAATTTTTCGGCGTTCTCCGGCAAAGCACTGATGCAGCGAAGCCGTCGTGCGGGTTACATTCGCCATTAGCGGTCCGCGCCTGCCTTGTATGACGGTGTCTACGGTAGCGATTTCGAGCAATTGCGCCTTCATATCCTGCGTGAGGTCTTCGACAGGTTCGCCGTGTTCTTCCATGATTTGCACCACGAGCGCATCGACATAAGGGCGGTAAGGCTCCATGATGTCATCGGCAAGACAATAAGAATTATATTGATTGCGGTGATGAATGCCGAGCGTAGGTAGCAAGCCCGAAGCCGTCAGCGCACGCGCTACGATAGCACGTAAGATGGCATAGCCATAATTGAGCAGATTGTTGGGATAATCGCCAAAACGTTCGCGGGTAAAATCTTGAAAAAGTGATTGCCAGTAGAGCTTGGCGGCATGTCCTTCCACATTGGTCGTGTCGCCACTTTGCACCTTACGCATGAGGGGCGCGAATTGGTGGTTCGGAATGCCAAGCCGTGCAAGGTGGCGGCTTTGATTGTCGATTTTAGAGACAATGGTTTGTTGCCAGAGCTGCTTTTTGAGGGGTTCGGAAGCACTCACTTGATGGCGAAAATGTTGGCTTTGCTTCGTATGCCCGTTGAGCAGCAGCAGCAAGCCCGTAGGCAGGTGTTTTTCGTCGCAGGTGATAAATGCCACATTGTTTTTTAGCAATTGCTGCATCACCGAATGGGTGATACTGATTTGCGGATTGTCGAGCAGCACGATACCGATGTCTTCTACCGGGACGGTGTGTTTGAAGCTCGCTTGGTCGGGTTTTTTGATGACCAATTGGTCCAAATGGATATTCAATCGGGCAGGGCTACCGAAGTAAAGGGTTCTCTTTACCATATTGGGTCTCGTCGTTTGGGTATTCGTGTGTGGGGCGAATACTGTTTTGAAAAAAAGCGGTCAGGTAGTTTCAGTGCTACCTGACCGTATGTTTATGCCAAATATTATTTTTTGGCGGGTGCTATTTTTTGTACATCAGTAATCATGCCAAGTCTGTTGATGCTGACTTTGTAGATGTTGTACAACCGTCCGAGACTCTGAACATGAATGAGCTGATTGTCGTCTTTTAGTGTAGTAGCCAAATGATGTCTAAATGATAAATTCGGAGCACCTTTAGCAGTTGACGATAACTTCTGCACCCTATACAAATGCTCACTCACAACAGCATAATTATCAGGATTCAGTATAAAATTTTCATCTATTTCTTCATTTCCCTTCGGGAAAACAATCATTTCATTAATAGCCAATGAGACGACAAATCTCCAACCTTTTTCGTGTTGAGTTTTTATGACCGAAAAACCATTTTTCTTACGCTCAAAGGCTTCCCAAAACGAGACTTTTTCAAACTGAAATTTACCTTTTTCGTCTTCATAGACCGCAAAATGATGGTTATTACGCAGATTTACGAAGTCAATTGGTTTGCCTTGTTCGTTTTCGTGTAGGGGTTTGAGGTCTTTCAAATCTGTTTTAAGTTTGACGGATTTTACACAGATTTTTTGTGCTTCATTGACCCAAATCGGCTGTTCTTCGAGCGAAGCAACCATTTTTTTGAGGTCGCCACCATGTTCGGCGAGGCGTTCATTGACCAATCGACTGATACGTACATCAAGGATGTCTTTTTCAATTTGCTTCTTATTGAGCATATTGAGTGTTTTTTTTATGGTATAAATGGTTTCCCAAACAACAACCTGTGTAAGCGGCTTGCGCTTGCCTTCTACGATTATCGGGTTTTTATCCAATCCTTTAAATGCTTTTTTCGGGTCATTATCGAACGCTGCAAGGCGTTGAATGACGGCTTGTTTTTCAATCGGATGTGCAATGTTTTCTATTGTCTCTAATGAAAACCTGCCATTGAGTGCTACTCTATTTTCGGCGTAGCGTTTCATTTTTCCGTAAACGGTTTCTTTGTGCAAAAATCCGCGCGGAGTGAGTACCGCTTGTGGCTCGCGGTTTTTGTCCCTATGCTTGATTTTATTTTTATTTTTGGTTGCTACACGCTGTTTAGATTTAAATGAAATCAAAGCATCGGAGAGGGCTTTACGAGCGTCTTGACGGAAGTTCGTCCACGGGAGCGCGAACTTGCGCGAACTCGTGCGTAAGACACGTTGAGTCTTATCGTTGACGAATGTTTTATTGAGATTATTAAGTTGTTGGATATAACCCTGTTTCGTACAAGCCACTACGATAGCATCCATTGCGTGGTGTCGATGGTCATCTCGTTTCGACCAATCTTCAATCACAAAATATCGCTCACCTGATGGACGCTCACGCCAGATGATACGCTCTTGTTTTTTGTATTTTTCAAAATTCAATTCCTTCATCATATCCGTCAATCCCCACTGATGACGCAGCACATCCGTCACCGAACCAGTTGTACTGTGTACCTTTCGACAAACGGTTTCGAGCATTTTCATAACAGTACGAGCAATGTACTGACTGTCCTTTTTTTGTCGTTCAATAAAACCTTCGGGGATGTCTTTCTCTGCCATCATCAAGCGTTCGCGCTTGGGCTTGCTTTTGATTTGTTTGACACGTTGCACGTAGGATTGATAGGCTTTTTCGCCCTTCTTTTCCATGTAATCATGCGCCGTAGAAGCATCTTTATCCTTGTTAATACTTGATTCGCAGATAGTTTTATTTAGGAATGAATCGTCGAATAATCTTGCCTTCGGAATGATGTGTTCTATGTCATAAAGGCTTTTATCGTATAAATGGGCAAGTTTGATAGGCTCTCCGGTATAAACGGAAATCCCGCCAGTTTCTTCCCACAATTTGTAACGGTCAAGCGCATTTCTGCTTACATTTTTGAAATTGAAAGGGGGAGCTTGAAGTAATGCTTTAATCTTGTCATTTGCTTTTTTCCGCTCACCATAGGACTTGTTGACTTGTTGTCGTTTTTTAGCGTTCATTTTCAATTCACGGGCGAGTTCTACGCGGATTTCATCGGGTTTGCCGAGTTCTTCATCTGCTATAATTTCATTGACAAGGTGTACGAGCTGATTCAATATTTTTTCGACTACAGGATTGCGTAAATCGCCACGGTTGATAAGTTTAAGGTATTCATCGAGCTTACGATTTTCGTTTTCTTCTGTCGTTATAGAATCCGAATGTTCATACTTCGCATGCCCACACGCCTTATCGTATGTATCACCATTCATCAAGTGTGGCAATATCTTTTTAATCGCTTTCGCGCTAAGGTTTCCGTAGTCTTTTTCAAGTTTGCACTTGCTTACAGCTATCGCCTGTTCGCGTGTAAAACCAAATTTCTCTACCAAAGCCTTATATAAATGTTCGGGTTCTTCGATAGAGTATAAGAGATGCCATAGGCGGTAAGCGGCTTGGTTTTCGGGATTTTCTGTAAAAGGGTCGAAGTCAAGAATACTCGTATCTTGAATATCATTATCCTTAAAGATTTTGAGCAAACGACTCTTGGTGCGGTTGCCTTGTACTTCGTCAAAATTAAGGTCAAATTTTTTGGAAGAATAACCCAATTCTTTCAGAATGCCCGATTTTTTTGAGCCGTCTTTTTTATTCAAAAAAGCGAACAATTTTTGTTTGTCCTTTAGCGTGAGGTCAAATTTTCGTGTTTCATCGTCCGTAATTTCGAGGTTATTAATATTCTGCCAAATACGGAAGGCTTGAAAATAAGGCGAACTCTTTGGGGCGACACGCATATTTTGTTCAAATCGACAACGCGACACCAAACCCTTTTGCGATTTGAGCGGACGCTGATAAAACAAAGTTCGCGTACCGATTTCATGTTTCAATTCATCCGTCAGAATATCGGGATATTCTTTGTGTTGTCGCGTCCATATTTGCTCAAATTCATCTTGATAATTATGGCGGTAAAAAATTTGCTGTCTGACTTTCGTATGTGGCTCAGTTTTAAATTTTTCATGGAAATGCTGCCCGATAGTTTGTCTTTTAGTTTCGAGTGTCTCGCTGTTTTCCTTGATTTTATCCAAGTATTCCGTTGTCTCATCAGGCGAAGCATCCGTTTTTCGATTGCTTTTGTAACCACGTTTTTGGGTCAAATGCAAAATAACTCGACCAAGTTCCGACAAAGTAATTTTTTCGTCAACAGCACGAGCTCGCAAGGCGTACAAATCGGTTTTGTGCAAATTAATCAAGGCTTCATCGTACATGTCGATTGATTCAAGAAGCGTCACAATTTTATCGCGTCTTCCTTTCCAACGTTGGTTGTTTCGCCGCATACCGCGATAGCGTGTACGGTCGGCATTGATAGAAACGGACCTACCAGCTCTGAAGTCGTCTTCCTGGTCGGCTACGGGTACGATACGTACACCTGCACGCACAATACGTGATTTTTCGTTGTTTTCTTCGAGGTAGGCCCAGCCAATAGAAGCTACGCCGAGGTCTAATCCAAGGATTTTTTTCATGATAATTTGGTTTTGTCGTTTTAAAGAAATATATTTGCAGTACAATTTTAAGCTAATCACAATAAAGATTATTCTGTTGTGAAAACATTAAGACAGGTTTCGGCTTGTCTTTTTTTTTGCAAAAAACTGAACTGCTTCGTTTTTATGAACCCGTAAATATAAAATATTATTTTTATTTATCGGAGAAATTAACCTATAAAAAATAACTTTTCTTACATTGTTAGCTCATCAAATTTGTAAATCATAAGGAAAAGATATATCTTCGTACAGAAGGTTTTCATACGCATCATAACTCGCAAATCGTGGGGGTTTACCAGTACTGGTACGGGGCGTTTGGGAATCTTTTTTTGTATTAGTGCTACTACTTGTAAACCTTACCAAAAAACCGTAAATTTACAGATACATAAACCAAATGTAATATACGTTATGAAAGTAACACATACATTAAAAGAGACAGACACTTTCAATCCACCCGAATTTTGGTCGGAGGAATGGATTCAGGAAGCAATTAAGGAGCTTGACCTCAGCAAGATGGCACCTATGGAACGCGAGTATGCCGAAAGGCAAATCGTGAAAGCCGTCATGTACAATACTTCTATGAAAGAAAAGGAAGAGGCAATTCGGGCAAAAGAAAGAGCAATTAAAGCTAAAGAAAGAGCAATTAGAGCTAAAGAAAAAGAAAGGGAGGCAAAAGAAAAAGTCCAACTACAATTCATCCAACAAACCAATACATCTGTCAAAAATTTATTAAATAGAAACATAAGTCCACAAGAAATATCGGAAATACTGAATATTTCATTAGAAAAAGTCCTAAAAATTAAACAAAAATTAGAAAAATAATCTCCCGTACAGACGACTTTAGCCGTCTCATAAAGTGGACGGCTAAAGTCGTCTGTACGGTATAAAGAACACAACTAAAAATAGCCCAAAAAATAGCCCATCGCATTCAAATTTTCCCTCTATTTTCCTTATCTTTGCAAGTCGAAAAGAATAAAGATTGTCTGATTGTTGGATTGCTTTTCATAACAATAAGACAATAAGACAATTCAGCAATAAAACAATCAGTAAAATACATGGCAGAAGAGAAAATAATTGACATCAACATAGCGGATGAAATGAAGTCGGCTTACATTGATTACTCGATGTCGGTCATCGTAGCGCGTGCCTTACCGGATGCGCGAGATGGGCTCAAACCCGTTCACCGCAGAGTGCTATATGGCATGTCCGGCTTAGGATTGGTGTACAATAAATCGCATAAAAAATCCGCTCGTATCGTCGGGGAAGTCTTGGGTAAATACCACCCACACGGCGACACTTCCGTATATGACGCGATGGTGCGTATGGCGCAGCCCTGGTCGCTCCGCTATCCGCTCGTAGATGGACAAGGCAACTTTGGCTCCATGGACGGCGACAACCCCGCCGCAATGCGTTATACAGAGGCACGAATGCAGCGTATTTCCAACGAATTGTTGTCGGATTTGGATAAAGAAACCGTTGATTTCAGACTCAACTTTGACGATACACTCGAAGAACCCACCGTATTGCCTGCCAAATTGCCAGTTTTGCTGCTCAATGGCGCGTCGGGTATTGCAGTAGGTATGTCAACTGATATGTTGCCGCACAACCTCACGGAAGTCATCAACGGAACGATGGCGTATATCGACAATTACGATATTACGATAGAGGAATTGATGACGCATATTACCGCACCGGATTTCCCAACAGGAGGTATTATTTACGGTTATGAAGGCATCAAACGCGGCTACGAAACCGGACTCGGTAGGGTAGTGTTGCGAGCGAAAGTTCATATCGAAGAACGCCCGAATGGTGGTGAACGTATTGTAATTACAGAAATTCCATATCAGGTCAATAAAGCAGTTTTACTCAAAAAAATCGCGGATTTAGCCAATGAAAAGAAAATAGAAGGCATCTCGGCGGCAGATGATTTTTCTGACCGCAATGGTCTGTGTATGGTCGTAGATGTAAGGCGCGATGCGATGGCAAATGTCGTTCTTTCGAAGCTCTACAAATATACCCAATTGCAGACCTCGCTACGTATCGGAAATATTGCGCTCGTCAATAATCGTCCGGTGGTGATGAACCTCAAGGACATGCTTGTGGAGTTTGTCAAGTTTCGCTTGGAGGTTATCACACGCCGTACACAATACGAACTGCGCAAAGCACTCGAACGGGCTCACATCCTCGAAGGTATATTGGTTGCACTCGATTATCTCGATGCTGTCATTGCCTTGATTCGTGCGTCGAAAACAGGTGAAGAAGCCCGTAAAGGACTCATGGAAGCCAAGTTTTTGACGGACAAAGAAAAGGCAGCTGGCGCAGTCAAAATCATCTCCATCAGCGATGCGCTCGGCGAAGAGTTTACGCCAAATGACACGATGAGTGAGGCGCAAGCAAAAGCGATTTTGGACATGCGTTTGCAAAAACTCGTTGGTTTGGAGCGCGATAAGGTGCGGGGCGATTATGAGGAAATTCTTAAACGTATCGAACATCTTAGATCCATACTCGGCGATGAGCAGATGCGTAAAGACATTATAAAAACCGAATTGACGGATATACTCGAACGCTTCGGAGATGAACGTCGTACTGCCATCGAATATTCGGCAAGCGACATCAGCATCGAAGATATGATTGCGGATGAAGATGTAATTATCACGATTTCGCACTTGGGTTATATCAAGCGTACAGCTGCTAGCGAATATCGCGCACAGGGCAGGGGAGGACGCGGTTCGAAAGGCTCTGCGACTCGTGATACAGATTACGTAGAACATATTTTTTCCGCAACAGCGCATAATTATTTGATGTTTTTCACCGAACAGGGACGTTGTTTTTGGATGCGTGTGTACGAGATTCCCGAGGGGACAAAAACATCGAAAGGTCGTGTATTACAAAACGTCATTCAGATACCGAAAGACGATAAGGTGAAAGCCTACGTCAAAGTAGAAGATTTGACGGATGAGGAGTTTTTGAACAACCATTATATTATGTTCTGTACGCGTCAGGGCATCGTGAAAAAGACGCCTTTGGAGCAGTTTTCGCGCCCACGTACCAATGGCATCAACGCTATCACGATACGCGAAGGCGACCAATTGCTCGAAGCGATTTTGACGACCGGAACAAATGATATTGTTATTGGTAAACGTATGGGTAAAGCTATTCGATTTCCGGAAAGTAAGGTTCGCTCGATGGGACGCTCGGCAGCAGGTGTGCGCGGCGTCAAACTCGGCGGTGAAGAGGATAGAGCGATTGGTATGGTGTCCGTCAATCCTGCAAATGAGGATGCGCTTATCATGGTCGTTTCGGAAAATGGTTATGGTAAACGTACCCTTCTTTCCGAGTATCGCGAAACGAATCGCGGTGGTACAGGTATCAAAACCTTGCAAGTGACCGATAAAACGGGTTTTCTCGTAGGGATTAAATCGCCAAATGAAACGGACGATTTGATGATTACGAATAAGTCAGGCATCATGATTCGTCTCGAAACGGAGAAAATCAATATCATTGGTCGCGCTACGCAAGGGGTACGCCTAATCAATCTGCAAAAGAATGACCAAATCGCAGATATTGCCGTTATTCCACATACAGACGAAGAGGACGAGATAGAGCTGGACGAAAACGGTCAAGCAATAGTGGTAGAAGCAAGTGAGGATGCGCAAGAGCTAAGCAAGGAAGCAGAGGAAGGAGGTGAGGTCGATGATTCGGAAGAGTAGCGTAACACGGATATTTTTGACGGTTTGTTTGATAAATTTAGTGGTTGCTCGTTTCTCGCGTAAGGGATAGTAGGTGTTGTTTGAACGTAACGGAGCGATAGCGAGAGTGGAGAGAGTGCCGGATAGCCCGACCCCCGACTGATAAGGAGGGGGATACGCCCAATTATTATTTTAGTGAAAGAAAATAAATAATCTACCCGTCTGAATTGTTCTTTTTCTCATATGTTTCACTTAGTGAAAGAAAAAAAATAACTTCTTCATTTAGGGTAGATTATTTTCTTTCTCTTCCCTAAATTCTACGCATATTATGAAAAATATATTTTGTAGGGTAAGTACCGTGTTACAATTTTCACGTATAAATATAAAATCGAATTATGGACTATGGTCTGCAGGCTATGGGCTGTATTATTATTAACTAATTTTAAATATGAAAAATTCACTATTATTCGTCATGTTGGCAGCCTTGTTTATTGGCACAGGTTGTAGTACTACTCAAAGTACAACAGTAGGAGATACCGTCGCACCGGCAAAAGAGGCGATGAAAGCGATGAGAACCGCCAAATCAGCTTTTAGTAAATATACTCAAGACCGTGGGGCAAATACAGGAGAGTTGACCACTGCGATTTCGTCTATCGGTACGGCTATGGCAGATGAAGGTATTAAAGCTAAAGCTTCTGCATGGTTGCTTAAGGGTCAGATTTTTAATGAAGTAATGAGCGACCAAACAGGTATTTTTAGCGGTAAATATCCGAATGCTGTTAATGAAGCTCATGAAGCCTTCCAAATGGTATCTAAAGTGGGTGGTGCAAAGAAATTTGAGTTGGATGCTGCTAAGAGTTCACTCAAAAATGTAGCCGCCGGATTTAGCCAAAAAGGAGCAAATTTATTTGGTACAAAAGATTATGCGGGTGCTGCACAAGCATTTATGAAAACTATTGAAATCAATGATGACATGGGTATCAGCGATACTGGCGATGAGGATGTCAATAAGGATCAACGAAATGCGCTTTTTAATGCAGGTCTTGCGGGCATGAATGCCGGTGATGATGCTATCGTAAAGGTAGCTATGGGACGTTTGCTCGCAGCAGGGGAGACGAAGCCAAATATATATGAAGGACTTTATAGAGCGTATGCAGATGAGGATGAAGCCAAAGCACTTGATTTTCTTTCGCAAGGGCGTGCAGCCAATCCAGCTAATAATGGCTTGTTGACGACTGAAATAAATCATTACTTGAAAGCAGGTAAATTGGAAGTGTTGGAAGATAAACTCATGCAAGCAATTGAAAATGAGCCGACTAATAAGACTTTGCACTTGGTATCGGGTAGTATGTACGAGAAGTTGGCTAATAATGCTTATGAAGCGAAGGATATGGCTGCCGCAGATGCTAATTTTGCGAAAGCAGAACAGTATTATAATAGTGCTATTGAATTGGATGACCAATTTTTTGATGCTATTTATAGTCTCGGTGCTTTGTATTTTAATAAAACTACACCGATGCGTAAGGAAATGAATGATTTGCCAATGAGTGAAACTGCTCGCTATGATGCACTCAAAAATGAAGTAGCTTCATTGATGGGTAAAGCATTGCCATTTTTCATTCGGGCAGATGGCATTAACTCAAAGGATTATAACACGATTTTCGCTTTGAAGGAAATCTACGCACGTCAAGATAATTTGGTTAAATCTAATGAGTATAAGGTGCGCTTGGAGGCACTTGATAAGTAGTATTGCTCCAAATTCAAATTCAATTTTGGAACTTTGTAAAATACGGGAGGGGAGATAATCGGCTTTCGGTTATCTCCTTTTTTTGGTATTCCGGGTGCAAAGTTATTTGAGAGAACGCCAAAACCACTCGCTATTCATTGATTTATAGTGAGTTGTGTTTCCGAATTTTGACAAAAAATGCCCTAAAATATGTTCTTTGATGTGTTGTTTTTTTAATTTTAAGGTTTTAATTATTTGGCTAACTCATTTATTTACAATATCTTGCACTCAAGGACGCATTTTAGAGTTACTTCCACTATAACAAGGATTGAAACTGAACAATATGCAGAAATGACAGAAACAACAGCAGAATTTTAGAGTTACTTCCACTATAACAAGGATTGAAACATATACTGATGTATATTTCATTTTTCAATTTATTTATTTTAGAGTTACTTCCACTATAACAAGGATTGAAACCCGCTGATGGTCACAAACTTACTAAGCGAAATGTATTCATTTTAGAGTTACTTCCACTATAACAAGGATTGAAACATATTGGGCAATGTAGCACGCCCGTTCGGCAAAGTTATTTTAGAGTTACTTCCACTATAACAAGGATTGAAACAAAGGGCTGCCATCCTGCGCCTGTTACAACGTTGGATATTTTAGAGTTACTTCCACTATAACAAGGATTGAAACACGCTACGATTAAGCGTATCAAATCTGCGTCAGTGAGATTTTAGAGTTACTTCCACTATAACAAGGATTGAAACCGGAATATTCTTCATCAGCTATCCATACATCCGCTAAATTTTAGAGTTACTTCCACTATAACAAGGATTGAAACTCGATAGCCCTTGCTATTGGGGCTAACAATAATTTTATTTTAGAGTTACTTCCACTATAACAAGGATTGAAACAAACTGGATTGACAAAACATTCTTACCGCAATTTCAATTTTAGAGTTACTTCCACTATAACAAGGATTGAAACTTAATAACTCATCATCATTCTCGTATTCTTTCACAATATTTTAGAGTTACTTCCACTATAACAAGGATTGAAACCCATTCAATAAATTGTCAACCTCGCTTTTTTGGGATTTTAGAGTTACTTCCACTATAACAAGGATTGAAACTTTCTTATCATTGCGGCGTGTCTTTATCTCTCGACCATTTTAGAGTTACTTCCACTATAACAAGGATTGAAACAATTTCTCCACTAACCCAAAGCCCAAATACATCCATAATTTTAGAGTTACTTCCACTATAACAAGGATTGAAACTCGTTTTCAATTTGGACTGAATGAAGTGCTGCAACTTATTTTAGAGTTACTTCCACTATAACAAGGATTGAAACGTAGCTCCCTGATAAGGTTCGACTCCTTACTGGTATATTTTAGAGTTACTTCCACTATAACAAGGATTGAAACACCGCATTGAATTGAAGTGAACGTGTCTTACCATCAATTTTAGAGTTACTTCCACTATAACAAGGATTGAAACGCAATTTTCCGCATCCGCAGAAAAACAAGGAACTCCATTTTAGAGTTACTTCCACTATAACAAGGATTGAAACTTTGGAGACGAGGGAATGAAGGAATGTTTTTGAAGTATTTTAGAGTTACTTCCACTATAACAAGGATTGAAACAATAAATTGTCATAGGATTGTCTTTTTTGGACGGGATTTTAGAGTTACTTCCACTATAACAAGGATTGAAACACCATAAGGAGTACGGAGAGCGTGTTTCGAAAAGTTGATTTTAGAGTTACTTCCACTATAACAAGGATTGAAACAATAAAGGTTTTGATGTTCACTTTTAAATTCATTTTATTTTAGAGTTACTTCCACTATAACAAGGATTGAAACAAAAATTAGGTGCATTTTTGAAAGTTCGTGCAGCTATTTTAGAGTTACTTCCACTATAACAAGGATTGAAACAGTAGCGTTGATTTGACTTGGAAAGAACCAAAAGCCCGATTTTAGAGTTACTTCCACTATAACAAGGATTGAAACAGAGAATGGCAATGGCTTCTTTTCTATCTTCGCACACAATTTTAGAGTTACTTCCACTATAACAAGGATTGAAACTGGCTCTGCAACTGATTTGCCGTGAAACATCAAAGGATTTTAGAGTTACTTCCACTATAACAAGGATTGAAACCACGACTTCTAAACGTCCTGCCTACTGCATGTACTATTTTAGAGTTACTTCCACTATAACAAGGATTGAAACAAGATTTCTGCGAATACGACCAAGTTCTGAACTGCGAATTTTAGAGTTACTTCCACTATAACAAGGATTGAAACGCAGCAAAAAAGACGAAACGGCTGAAAACGAATTGAATTTTAGAGTTACTTCCACTATAACAAGGATTGAAACCTCCGATTAACGCCTGTTTCTGACCTTTTGTTGCTTATTTTAGAGTTACTTCCACTATAACAAGGATTGAAACGTTTTCACTCTCCATTTCATCCGCTACGCTTTGCAGATTTTAGAGTTACTTCCACTATAACAAGGATTGAAACGAACGACCCATTTATATACCACGAAGCCAATCAGCGATTTTAGAGTTACTTCCACTATAACAAGGATTGAAACGTTGTCGAAGGCGAGAAAAAAGCTGATAGTATTTGTATTTTAGAGTTACTTCCACTATAACAAGGATTGAAACCCCATGTAGGCATGGACTATGTTTATCCCTATATTTCATTTTAGAGTTACTTCCACTATAACAAGGATTGAAACGCAGCATAAAAAAATGACAGCTAAGATTTAACCTTATTTTAGAGTTACTTCCACTATAACAAGGATTGAAACCCTGAAATGAATTTCACTACAAACCCCTCTTCGTTTTATTTTAGAGTTACTTCCACTATAACAAGGATTGAAACCCTTCTTTGCTGATGCTTATCGCAAATGCTCTGCCCTATTTTAGAGTTACTTCCACTATAACAAGGATTGAAACTGGTTGGCTTTGTTCGATATAATCTGCTGGATTGTGATTTTAGAGTTACTTCCACTATAACAAGGATTGAAACATGTTGTACAGCATCTACGGCTTGCGAAATTTTCCGATTTTAGAGTTACTTCCACTATAACAAGGATTGAAACTACCTACACTGTAAATATCTAAGCTCATAATTTCAAAATTTTAGAGTTACTTCCACTATAACAAGGATTGAAACATAGCCTCGTGGAACGCACAGTCACCCGATTCTTGGATTTTAGAGTTACTTCCACTATAACAAGGATTGAAACGTACATTTTGAATTTACACATTCTTTAGGCTTTAGCAATTTTAGAGTTACTTCCACTATAACAAGGATTGAAACATGTTTTTTTTGATTCAAATAATGGGTTTCAGCAAAATTTTAGAGTTACTTCCACTATAACAAGGATTGAAACCTACGTATCGCTACTTCTCTTGGACAGTTGTTGCACTATTTTAGAGTTACTTCCACTATAACAAGGATTGAAACATTTATAATAAGAAGATATTCTCATTAAAGCCAAATTATTTTAGAGTTACTTCCACTATAACAAGGATTGAAACTCGGGTCATTCATTTGGCTCGAAGGGAATACCAAAATTTTAGAGTTACTTCCACTATAACAAGGATTGAAACAAATATTGAGTGAAACGAAGCTAAACAACGCATTGAATTTTAGAGTTACTTCCACTATAACAAGGATTGAAACCCCCATGCCATGCCACATAATCATAATGCGGCGGGTATTTTAGAGTTACTTCCACTATAACAAGGATTGAAACATAATTACGGGAGCGGCTTTGACCTTTGTAGCATTGATTTTAGAGTTACTTCCACTATAACAAGGATTGAAACACTGATAGGAGGGTAGAGGATGTGTCCGGTATTGGATTTTAGAGTTACTTCCACTATAACAAGGATTGAAACTTGTCAAGACGAATCCCGAATTGAGTATCTATCAACATTTTAGAGTTACTTCCACTATAACAAGGATTGAAACACAAGCCAAGTACAACGGTCACTCACTACGATAGGATTTTAGAGTTACTTCCACTATAACAAGGATTGAAACAAGGCGAAATGAATTTTAATTTTTAAATCAAAATAATTTTAGAGTTACTTCCACTATAACAAGGATTGAAACAGTAAGAACCCGGCTCAATCATCGTTTCAAGTGAATATTTTAGAGTTACTTCCACTATAACAAGGATTGAAACTCCTGATCGTCTGACAGTCTAATAGACCGCCTGTAAATTTTAGAGTTACTTCCACTATAACAAGGATTGAAACGCAAATCCTACCATAATACCTGCACTTCCAGTGAACATTTTAGAGTTACTTCCACTATAACAAGGATTGAAACCGACATTGATATTTTGCTTGAAAGATTCAAATCTGAATTTTAGAGTTACTTCCACTATAACAAGGATTGAAACTGCAGTTCGACCGTAGAAAGTCGTAAACTGTCCTTCATTTTAGAGTTACTTCCACTATAACAAGGATTGAAACTTTCCGACACTTCTTACAAAACGTTTGCCCAAACGTATTTTAGAGTTACTTCCACTATAACAAGGATTGAAACATGAAAGTGGTAATATGAACGAGTCCGTTGTTGCAATATTTTAGAGTTACTTCCACTATAACAAGGATTGAAACCCATGTGTCGCATATCGCGCCCGTACAAAGCACAAAATTTTAGAGTTACTTCCACTATAACAAGGATTGAAACACCTCAATTAAATTCTCAATCGCTATCGGGTTTTCAATTTTAGAGTTACTTCCACTATAACAAGGATTGAAACGGAATTGAGACATTAGCCTCAATACTTGCAAGCGAAAATTTTAGAGTTACTTCCACTATAACAAGGATTGAAACAATTGGCGTTGATGCTTGGCGTTGACCTTGAAGCCGATTTTAGAGTTACTTCCACTATAACAAGGATTGAAACTCGTAATGACATCGCCCGTTGTAGTTTCGTCGCCGTATTTTAGAGTTACTTCCACTATAACAAGGATTGAAACTATTCTGGTAGATTCTTATCGGTATGACCAATTCTAATTTTAGAGTTACTTCCACTATAACAAGGATTGAAACGTCATTATTTAGGTTATTATAATGCTCACTAATATAATTTTAGAGTTACTTCCACTATAACAAGGATTGAAACCATTCCTTATATTCGTCAAAACAAGCTTCTGCTGTAATTTTAGAGTTACTTCCACTATAACAAGGATTGAAACTAACCATGAGTCAGACTTCACTTTTTAATATAGCACATTTTAGAGTTACTTCCACTATAACAAGGATTGAAACGATACTCGACGGACGACCAACGAGTCGTCAGGCGAGATTTTAGAGTTACTACATTATAGGGATTAAAGAAAAAGAGATAGTCGTTTTAGACTATCTCTTTTTCTTTAAAGGCGATTCTATTTAACATAATGTATATTATAGGCAAAATGTACGGGTAACTTCAGTAGCTATATTATAAAGATAAATGATAATATATTGCAATACAAAAGATAACAGGCATTTCAAATCTGCCTGTTATCTGTATCTTCTAATTTTTAGCGAAATACTTACTGATTATCAATTATTCACAGCGATTTCCGAACTCATGCAACATGGCGACTGAAGTCGCTTGTATGGATTCTATTTAACATAATTCAGCTTTTTCATGTAGATGCAGGATTTTTAGTTAAAAATTAAATGGAAAGAAAAAGTTGACGGAGTAAAATTAAATCTTAAATGAACAAGGTTACTGTAAGTTGCTGATAATTAAGACTTTATAGTGGTAGCTTGCTAAGGTGAGCTTGTACATACTCGCGTATACCATCTTCGAGCGAATAAAACGGCGAATCGTAGCCTATAGCACGCAATTTATCCATTTGTGCCTCAGTGAAATATTGGTAGGTATCACGTATATCTTCGGGTGTATCAATAAATGAAATATTGGGCAAAAGCCCCATGGAAAGGAAAGTCTGTGTAACGAGGTCGAGAAAAGTACGGGCTGTACCGGTGCCGAGGTTATAAATACCGCTGTGCTGTTGGTGTTCGATGAAAAAAGCGCAGACCTTCACCACGTCCATTACGTAAATAAAATCCCGTGCTTGATGCCCGTCTGCAATGTCGGGTTTGTGCGAACGAAATAACTTCATCGCGCCCGTGTTTTTTACTTGATTGAAACAATGAAAAACCACCGAAGCCATACGCCCTTTATGATATTCATTCGGACCGTAGACATTGAAAAATTTCAAGCCCGCCCAGAAGGGTGGACTTGGATTTTTTGACGCCGTCTCCCCTACTCTACCTGTATCTGATGATTCGTAACCCGAAACTCGCAATACCCAAGCATCAAAATCTTGTTTGGAATCGCCGTAAGGATTTAGTGGTTTGAGTTGCGAAATACCTGCGTGGTCGTCTTTATATCCAAGTTCGCCGCTACCATAAGTTGCTGCGCTTGAAGCATATACGAGAGGAATATTATGTTTGGCACAGATGTGCCAGACAGATTTTGAGTAGTTTAAATTGAGTCTATTGAATAGTTTGACATTAGTTTCTGTCGTATCTGTACGTGCGCCTAGGTGGAAAACGAAATCTACCTGAGCAGCGTTTTCTGCAAACCATTTTTCGATAAATAAATCACGCGAGATGCGCTCACGACAGTGGACACCTGCAAGATTTTTTAACTTATCTGGACGACTAATAAAGTCATCCACCAAAATCAAATCCTGATGCCCGACCTCATTCAGATAAGCCGCCAAACAAGACCCGATAAAACCCGCCGCACCTGTGATGATTATCATGGAATTAGTGTTGTGGTGTTGTGGTGCGTTAGTGTTGTAGTACAGTGATTCATTTTTGCGAAGCAAAATACACACTACAACACTACAACACCAACGCACTACAACACTACTTTAAGACTATTTTCTCACGCCCTATCATATACCCTTTATGGTACAGTTCAGTTGTGTATTCGCCCTTATCAAAACCCTTTTCATCGTTCCAGTACATACACATATCTGTCGGAGCATTTTCATAAGTGATGACTTCGGATGTGGTATAGCGAGTTTCGCCGCCATTTTGCTTGTCTTCAAAAGTACCGGATCCTTGGTCTTCTATCGCTATCGTCTCCCCTGCTGGATTGATGATACGTAATAAAATAGTTTGCGGACCAGGCTTTGCCACAGTGTTTTCGAGCAATTCAAAACACACTTTTATTCTGTCTGCTCTCTTACCCGATCTGACAGTTTTCTCCTCGCCATTATTGCGAATCTTAACACTTTGTACCTTGACCTTGTTAGTTTTAAGTACCGAAGCCATGTTTCTAAACTCTTCTTTTTGTTCTTTCAAAGAGCGATTGACTACGACTAGGTCTGCCTTTTCTACTTGAAGTTCTGTTTTGTCTACTCTAAGGCTTTCTTCAATTACACGCTGTTCGTCTACGACTTCTTTTAGTATTGCTTTTTCTTCTTTCAGCACCTTTTTTTGTGCTTCCAGTTTGGCATTTTTCTGTTTTAGTACAGCGATTTCAGCCAAAAAGCTATCGCGCTGCGTATAAAAACTTGCCAGCATTCGACGGACTTCGACCAACTCATCTTCCGTGCCTTTATTTTCGTTGATGAGTCGCTGAATTTTGCCTTTACTTTTGCTCAATTCAGCTTTTTGTTTTTCTACCAAAGCTGCCAATTCGGAATTTCCGGCGGCTGCTTCGTCCAGTTTTGCAATCGTAGCATTATAATTAACTTCCAACTCTGCTGCCAGCGTTTTAGATTCTTCCAATTCTACTGCTTGTTCTGCGAAAGCCGCTTTTGCCTTATCATTCTTGAATTTTTCCATCAAAAGATAAGCGTTATAACAAAGTAATACAACCACTATCGCGCCCAAAATCAAGGGCAATTTACTTTTCCTCGGAGACATAATTAAGTTTAAATTAGAATATAAGTGCAAATTTAATTTTAAATTAAACATCCACCCAACTCAATATTAGTATCAGGAACAAAATAAATGTATATTCTCGACTTGTTCTTTTTCCTTTATACTTCACCAAATTTTCCTTAAATACAGTGAGTATTCACGTCAAATTTGGTTCGTTTAAAGAAAAAATAACGATGCGAAGAATGTACATTTATTTAATTCCTGATACTTATTTTTTCATAAAAATAAAATAATATTCATTTGATAAAATACGCATTTACATTTTCCTTTATATAAATAAATATTCACATAAAGCTCTGAATACTAATGTTTTAAGTTGCATTTAATCGCTTGAAATTATTTTGTTAAGTTTCTGCTTTTTTGCTTTGTGAAAGAAATTAAATAAATTGTTCCATAATGCGCCGTAATTTTTTCTTCTAAAGAATTCAAAAAATCGTTGCATAGCCATAGCTACGGAACTATTTTTTGTGTTTTTTAGAAGGGAAAAGAACAA
>Ga0209303_1000108_pt1 | contig 99369 bp, 85 predicted proteins | sample SidtaG_3_FD_187449 | JGI IMG/M metagenome (GOLD analysis project Ga0209303, IMG submission 187449) | Marine algal microbial communities from Sidmouth, United Kingdom - Sidmouth_Asex1 metaG (SPAdes) (version 2) | ecosystem: Host-associated > Algae > Red algae > Unclassified | place: Sidmouth...
GTGGTGGTGCGCCATTGGAAATAGTAAAACAGTATGTATCTGCTCACCCGCTTTTTTTCGCTCTCATCCATACCTTAGCCCCGCAAGGCTTGGCTTGAAGATATGGATTTCCCGCTCACACAGTTAACATTCATCATTGAGCATTAGACCTGCCGATCTATTCTTGTTTTTTTGAGAATTGAGAACAATATTTTACCAATTTCATCCGCATCTTGATAAATACTATCAAAAGATTTCATGTCAATATATCCAGTATCTTTCAATAAAGACAGCCAATATTTTGTTTCCAAGCATTCTTTATATGCGATGGAAATCTTAGCTGAGAAATCAGCCTTAGAAATTGCTCCATTGGCTTCTGCAACATTAGCTCCGATACTTGTACCGCTTCTCAATAACTGTTTGGACAAAACAAATTCTCTTTTTTCTTCTACCAAATATTTATATGCTTTCACAACTCTAATTGCAAATTTATAAGCTTTGTCATAAGTTACGTTATTTTTCATACTCAATGATAAATATTCAATGGTGAATGATAAATGTTTAATGATAAATGTTCAATGATAAGTCTGCGAGATTTTTTACTCGGCGCACAGATGTTATTTGTCGCTTTTGGCGCATTGGTGTTAGTTCCAATTTTGTCGGGGTTAGATCCCAATGTGGCACTATTGACTTCTGGATTGGGAACGCTGTGTTTCCAGTTAGTTACGGGGGGAAAAGTTCCCGTATACTTGGCATCTTCTTTTGCCTTTATTGCACCCATAACCCTAAGCATCGAACAATACGGTTTGGCTGCCACCTTGTCTGGGCTTGCTGCTGCGGGGGTAGTCTATCTCATTCTTAGTTTAATCGTCTTCTTTGGTGGTTCGGGCATAATTAATCGGTTCTTACCGACTGTAGTCACTGCACCAGTAATAATGGTTATCGGTTTGGGTTTAGCTTCTACGGCAGTAGATATGGCAACCAATGCAGGAGATAATTATAGTGCTGCGATCGCCACAGGAGTAGCCGCGGTATCTTTACTAGTGACAATATTAACGGCGATTACAACCAGAGGTTTTCTACGATTAGTTCCTATTTTGGCGGGTATTCTGGCAGGTTATTTAGTTTCTTTGCCTTTGGGCTTAGTCGATTTTAATCCCATCGCCCAAGCACCCTGGTTGGCTGTACCTAGCTTTACCGCACCTCAATTTAGTTTACCTGCTATTCTTTTTATGTTGCCTGTAGCGATCGCTCCTGCCATTGAACACGTCGGCGATGTATTGGCTATTGGTTCGGTAACTGGGAATGACTACCTTAGAGATCCTGGGATACATCGGACTTTGTTAGGAGATGGTATTGCTACTACCTTAGCTGCGTTTTTAGGAGGACCTCCCAACACGACTTATTCTGAGGTAACGGGAGCAGTGGCACTTACTAGGGCATTCAACCCTGCTATCATGACCTGGGCAGCGATATCGGCGATCTTATTCTCGTTTTTTGGTAAATTAGGAGCGATATTACAGACGATTCCCGTACCCGTGATGGGAGGAATTTTAATCGTCTTATTTGGTACTGTGGTTATTGTCGGCATGAACAGTTTAGTGCGATCGCCCGTAGATTTATTGCAGCCTCGTAATATAGCGATTGTGGGAGTGATTCTAATGCTAGGAGTCGGTGGTATGAGCGTTAAAGCAGGTTCATTTGCCCTCGAAGGTATTGGGCTATCGAGCATTGTGGGCGTGGTACTAAATTTATTACTTCCTCAAGGTAGAGAATAGTAGGAAGTCTAATAAAACACCTGAATTTTTCCCCTGTTTATTCCATCGAGCAAATTGGAAAATACTAAAAAATGTATGGCAAATTGTCTTATGGAAACTTCTAGAAAAATGGAACTGCGCTTTTTAGGTCAAAGTTATTCTTCAAACAGTATTGTAGTTGAAACTATTAATTCAGGTATTATCGCTCGCTTTAGAGGACAATCGTATATCCCAAAGCGTTCGATTTATAGCTCTAAGTCTCAGTTAACTATTAGAAAATATCGTGGTGTTCTTTATTGCAAAATTTTGTAGCTTTCAATCATTTACTAACAAAAGAAATAGCAAATTACCCCAAGCTAAAATCTTGAGCCTTAATCTGATACATGGCTAGTCGAATTAAATAGGGATGCCCCCCTACTTGATTCATCAACCGTTTAATTTCTAATTCATTCAGGTTTAATTGATATAAATCAGCTAAGGTTTGAACCTGTTCGTAATTGAATTCTTCTAATAAAATTGGCACTCCTAAATCAAAGGGAGAAAGCTCAATATTTAGAGGAATATCTGCTTCTGTAGAATGTGCCAGAATTAGTTTTAATTTAGACCAGCGAGCGCTTTTTTTACCCTGTTCGTGCCAAGCTCGTAGCATTCCTAACAAATCTTCTGCTACCTCTGGATAAATGAATAAGCGATCGACATTATCTAACGCCAAGACAACATCATTCGTTGTTTCTGCCAGAATATATTCGGTAAAATAAATCGTACAGCGATCGCTATTACTAAGATTATTTCTATTCCAATAATGCTCTACTTTGCTGTTTAGTTTTAATTGAAGAGAAACCGTTTCACATAGCCAGAGTAGCAGCTTGTCTAAATCTTGAATGGTAGACTGCTCTAGGTTGCCAAAATCTAAGTATACTGTCTTCTGTTCTCGAAAATGCCCTTGTCCCAGGATACGATTAACCAGTGAAGTTTTTCCCATCCACTTCGCTCCTTTAATCCGAATTAAAGAGTTTGGTTTAGCAATTGTTTCATAACAAATGGCATCAATAGGCTTGCGCTCGATATAAAAAAGAGAATCTAAAGCAACCACACCTTCAGGAAAAGCTAAACTTTCTGTAATGAGAGATTGTGTTTGACTAGTTTGGTCGGAATCATGCCATTTCCGTTGTAATGCCGATTTAAAATTTTTTTTGGATACTTTTTCTTGTAAAGCTGTTGAAAGATTTCCCCAAAGCTTACTGCCAATATCTCTACTTAGATAGTTACTAGCGTAATTTTCGGCTTCGGCAATTTTTTCATAAGTTTGATTGTGCCATGCACCGCGCAAGATAATAACTTCCAAATCGCTTAAATGTCTACCAGTAGTTTTTAAAATTAAATTATCTGCTGTTTGCCATGCTATTTTCCAGGTAAATTCTTTCTGTATGTTCATCTTATGGTTTAAAAGAATCATGCTATTTCTCTAAATAAAAGTGGGATAAGCATCGACCATGCAAGCGATCGCGCTAATTAATTTATTCCAATGTTTTATAATCTTGTTCTTAAGTAGATTTATCTTTTTCAAGCATCAAATTAAGTCAAGTAAGTCTGCGATACTTTTGACTAATATCTTGAAAAAAACATTTTTTCTGAAAAACAAATATAGTTTCATCAATTAAAAAGCCTCTTATTCGACATGAACTAATAGTAAAAAACTAGAGAATTAAATACATCTGAAAAACGTCGTTGATTTATTCCTTGACGAAATAGATAGCCAGCTTAAGACTTTTGTAGCTTATTAGGTATATCTCTCTATAACAAAAGTTTAGTTATACGCTCAGTAATAAGCTCTACAGTTGTAGATAAAAATCAGGAAATTTGACCATGTTTGCGATAGTGAAAAAAGCGAGCAGAAGCTTGATGCTTTCTACGCCAAAAAGACCAGTGCAAGATGAATTCAATTGACCAAGAACGAAGAAATAGCAATTTCCAAAGATATCGTTTTAATTCAGCTAAACTAAGGCGGATGAGAGTCCACGCCCGACTTTGAACACATCCAGACTTCCAGCTTTTCTGTTCATCGAAAAAAAAGGGATTATTAGGTATTTTTGGGAGTCCTTCGACCTGAAAGCGCAAAACATAGGGTTGTTTGAGGGTTTGTTCTAACCATCTCCAAAATGACGCATCTCGACTATAAACTTCATCCGTTACAAACCAAGCGGGACGAATTCCTGCTTTAAAAGCCGACTGCAACATTCTTTTGGCTAATCCTGTTTTGGTAGCAAACTTCACTTTGGAAGAGATTTTTGCTATCTTGGTGCGCGTTCCCATGCTGAGTCAACCTCAGCATGGGAACGCACCGCTTTTTTGCGTTTCTCTGATGAACTACTCCAAGATTTGGGTAAATAGAGCCGACGATTTATCAGGCTCTGTCCTCTTGAACTTATATAAGCTAGAAAAACAACTACCTGACAATTTTCTATTTGACCTGTTAGACCATAATACTGCTTTGCTACTCCTGCCGATTCATCTCCTTTTTTGAGAAAGCCAGTTTCGCGTCTTTGCGAGGATTCCTGCTCCATCATCTAAATGTTCTACTGTATATGCTCTTACCTCAGCACACAACTCTTCTTCATCCCACACAGCTCTTGCCAAAAGATGTTGAAAACGATAGGGATTGTCATATCCCACTTGTTCTGACATTTGCCAACCATTCTTTCGTTCTACTGGACAAAGTAAAGCTTGTATATAATCAAACGCTACCTTTCTTGCTTCTAAACGTCTGCAGTATTTGCCCAAGCGTTGTTGCAGATTTTTAAAACAGTTACTCCACTGGCAAATTGCTTCCAATGCTTGCTCATTCGGAAATATGATGAGAGTTTCTTTTTTCATCGATCTCTGCCTTGAGTTCTACTCCCATTTTATCTACAACTGTAGAGCCCCTTAGAAAATGAAATTGTTAAATGATCAAACATCCTAATTTTTGAGAAAATTTTTAGAAAACCGTCATCTACAATGGACAGCAATGCCGAAATAATATTTCGGATAAGTCAAATTTATGCCTAAATTTACACCTATGTATTTTAAAAAGTTTTACGGTCTTATTTTCTGCCTGGGGTTATCGACATTTCTCATAGTGAGCAATCTATATTCTAATAGCAGTATGGCATCTACTCTTAAGAATAGCGAAATAGAAACATTACCTCAGACTGCGGTCATAGCCCAAAATACCTCAGAATTTGTTCTGCCTGCTTTAACCTACGATTATGATGCTCTAGAACCTTATATCGATAGTCAGACCATGACTTTGCATCATGATAAACATCATGCTGGTTATGTCAAAAACTTAAATGAAGCGATCGCTCCATATCCAGAATTTCAAGAACAAACGATTGAGGAATTATTACTCAACCTAGATAGCCTTCCCGAAGATATCCAAACTATTGTACGCAATAATGGGGGCGGTCATGCCAACCACTCAATGTTTTGGTCGATTATGACCCCCGATAGTCAAAGCGAACCCACGGGAGAATTAGCAGATGCGATCGCGTTTTCTTTTGGTGACTTTGCTACCTTCCAAGAAGAATTTAATACTGCAGGTAAAAAACAGTTTGGTAGTGGTTGGGCTTGGCTAGTAATGAACGACGATCAAGAACTAGAAGTCATTAGCACTCCTAATCAAGATAGTCCTTTACTAGATGGTAAATATCCCATTATGGGCAACGATGTTTGGGAACACGCTTACTATCTCAACTATCAAAATAAACGAGGAGATTATCTTGACGCTTGGTGGAATGTAATTAATTGGTCAGAAGTTAATAATCGATTTATGGCTGCCCAGGATTTTGTTAATTAATTTCAAATTACTTTAAATTTAGGCTATTAGTACGGATCAAGTTTTAGTAAGGGCGAACCCACCGTTCGCCCTTACAAGATGTATCGCTTAATCAGTAACATGCAAAACGCGCCGAATCTCGTCGCCTTTAATGCCTATTGCCATGGGAGTACGACGATTAGGTATTACCGCTACGTCGTAAAGTTCTTCGACTATTCCTTCTATCTGCAAAGAATGAACGCAGTCTCCTGTCCGAAGATCGATAACCATTAAACCACAACGAGGTGCGACATCTTTAGCTTGGAGTCTTTCGTTGAGAGGTAAACCCGTAAAGGTTTTGTTATCCCTGGGTTTGGATAAGCCAACAATGGCGTAGTCTCCTGCAAAGGCTAATCCCCGCAGATAACCAGGACAAAATGCCACGGGAATAAATTCACCCGTCTTAAAATCTGCATAACCGAGTTCCCCCGTACCTGCATTGAGCAACCAGAGTTTACTTTGGTACCACCGAGGAGAGTGGGGCATCGATAAACCCGTGACCACAATTTCATTAGTCCCTACATCAATAACACAACCGCCATCGGTACGCTTTTCTCGCCAACCATCAACAATATCGCTTTGAGATACTGCTGTAACGTATTTTGGTTTACCTTCCACCATTGCCATGCCATTGAGATGACAGCGATCTTCGGCTGCCAAACGAGAGATAAAAGGTGGCTTCCATAACGGTACAAAACTATGGGTGGAACTTACTGTCGCCAAACAATTAAATAAGGTATTGACCAAGATGGGCTGATTAATCAGCCCATCTTCTGGTTTATTTCTCTGCCAATTACCCACTGCTAAATCGTGAATATCCAAATCTCCCGTGATATAACTCATTTGAGGGACATAGAGACAGTCATAACCATCTTGTTTTTGACCTGGAGAAAGGATATTTTCCAATCGCCACATCTGATAAAGAGAACTCAACCAAATTGTGTTTTCTGTAGCGTGTAATCCCATACAACGCTCAAAGGTACGTTCAAATACCGATAGCTTGCCACTAGGCTGCAAACCGATAAAAAAGATTTTGCCACCTTGATAAGTAGAAAAGGTTAGGGATAAATTCTGTGAATGTAACCACGCTGTAAATTGGCGCGAAGCATTAAGCTCTAATTTTGGTACAGAAGAATTACTGAGGGTTGAGATAGAATTAGTGGCAGTCATTGAGTATTAAATAAACCCTGAATAAAAATAATTTTGACTTTATCTGACTAGAAACTTATTGCTCTATTAATAATTGAAACTTTTAAATTGAGTAATTATGTGAGAAAGTTAATTACGGTGACATTTCTAGCTTTTTTTTCAACTTCTCGCTTCAGTGTTATCTCTGATAGTAAAAAAAGAAGATAGTTCAAAGCAATCAAAAATATCACGCATTCATCAACACAAAAAACGAATCTGTACCATTAGCGATCGCGATTTAGTAGTGGTATAGATTCGCTTGTTATTAGTAAAATTTAATTTATTTCTTGAGAGTTAATTAATTGGTTTCAGCAGTGGTACTTAGAGTTTTTCCACTAAAGTAAAAATGAGATAGTTCTTTTCCTTGATAAGAGCGTTTAGTAAAACGCCAACCCTCATTCAAAAAGATTTTGATAAATCCATCACTTTTACCGCGAGTGCTACCTATCGTAATTGGTAGTTGATCGGGATCTCTTTGAGTAGCAACTAAAATTAATTCATTATCTTGTTCGACGATTTCTAGAAGATAGTCCGAAGCTTTTTCTTCACCATTTATTCTGAGGGAATATCCGTTAGTATCTGTCGCTCGACGACAATGACCCGAAAAATCAAAATTCATCAATAAAGGTTCGACTGCTACGGCAGTAGTTCCTTGTTCTGCCCAACATCGATCTTTACCTGGTATTTGTTCGATTACAACCAGATTATATCCACTGTGATAAGGAACTGCGATCGCAATCATATTTTCTTGAGCAATTTCTTGTTCGTCAAAAGTGCTTGCATTTGCAGAAGGTAGAGCAATTAAAGACGCTGTGACAATATTAGCAATAAAAGCCAGGTTAAACAGTGCAGAAAATTTCATAGTGTTTGAGAGTACCAATACAAAAGTGTGTGCTGCTTACATTTATTAATTACGAACAGTTTGTTTGATTATGCAATTCCATAATTTATCCGCATTTAAATGTGATTGGGATAGTAAGCTTATAAGAAGCGGTTATGTTTGCGGGTACTAGTATAAAATGAACTCATTTTAGTCTCGAATAACCATATGTTTATTTAATTTTTAGGTAATTTAATTTGGCACAAACAATTAGGATCAGTAAATTTTGCTAGTTTATATCTTGCATAAAGATGCGAGTTACACTCAAACCGTCGAATTGGGATCTAACTGAACATTGCTCAACACTTCCCGATTGTTATCAAGATCGTCTACAACTAGAATCTTATTATTGAATAATTATGGAAATCATTCTAACTCTAAGTGTACTGACGATTGCCTTAATTTCTTTTGTTCTTGAATGGTTTCCTGTTGACTTAACTGCCATCATGGTTGCGATCGTGTTGATGCTGTTAGGTTTAGTAACCCCCGAAGAAGGTATTGCTGGCTTTGGCAATACTGCCACCATCACCGTAATGGCGATGTTTATCCTTAGTGCCGGAGTAGCCAAAACTGGGGCGATTCAAATAGTTAGGGATCTGCTGTTGCAATGGAGTGGTGAAAATACGTTTCAGCAAATTTTGGTTATGGGTGCAATTGTCGGTCCGATTAGTGCATTTATTAATAACACGGCAGTAGTAGCAATATTTATCCCGATTATTGAAGATTTTGCCAAAAAACAAGGAGTTGCTAGCTCTAAATTATTGATGCCTCTGTCTTATGCTTCGATACTGGGAGGGACGCTAACTCTGATTGGAACTTCGACTAATATTTTAGCCAGTAGTCTCTCGGCAAAACTAGGACTGGGAGAATTCAAACTATTTCAGTTTACACAATTGGGTCTAATTATTTTTGCGATCGGTTTAGTCTATATTGCGATCGCAGCACCACGTATTTTACGCAATCGTCATGGTAATAAAAATAGTAGTCTCAGCGAAGATTATGAAATTAAAGACTATGTTACCGAGGTAGTGGTTGCCCGCGATTCTAGTCTGATCGGACAAACTCTGCGAGAAAGTGAAATTCAGCGTAAGTTTGACGTAGACGTATTGGAAATTATTACTAATGGAGTTCATTTTCCTCAACCAATTGCGGATAAAAGGATCAAGTCAGGGGATATTTTACTAGTTAGGGGCAGCAAGGATGTTTTAATTCAACTTAAGGCAGAAAGAGGGATTGAGATTCTACCCGATGTCAAATTTAACCAAGAACAGTTAGAAACTGAATTGAATACTGGATCAGAAAAAATCGGCGAAGTACTGATTTTATCCAACTCTCGCTTTATTGGGGCTACTCTTAAAGATCTACGCTTTCGCCAACGTCATAACGCCACGGTGTTGGCGATTCGTCGCGGAGAGGAAGTATTAAGAGAAAGACTAGGAAAAGTCCCCCTACGCTTTGGTGACTTATTGTTAGTCCAAGGTCCAAAACAAAGTTTTTTGGGTCTGCAAACATCAAGGGAATTATTAGTTTTAGAACAAAAAGATGTCGAAAACCTCAGAATAGATAAAGCAAGAATTGCGATCGCTATCTGTATTGGAGTCGTCGCAGCATCAGCTATTAATTTAACCCCTATTTTAGTTAGTGCTTTGGCTGGAGTAGTAGTTATGGTTTTAACTGGCTGTCTAAAACCAGGAGAAATATACGGCGCAGTACGTTGGGATGTAATCTTTCTCTTGGCGGGGTTAATTCCCTTGGGGACAGCAATGCAAAATTCGGGCGCGACAGAATATTTAGCCAAACCAATTTTAGCTGTAGGTAGTAGTTTGTCTGGCTACTGGATCTTATTATTTTTCTACTTTATTACTACAATCTTGACCTCGATTTTATCTAACAATGCAGCGGTATTGTTAATGATTCCTATTGGGGTTCAGGTTGCTCAAACTCTCGCTCTCAATCCGTTTGCCGTCATGTTTGCCGTTACTTTTGCTGCTTCTAATAGTTTTATGACCCCTATTGCCTATCAAACTAATACGATGATCTATGGTCCTGGTGGATACCGTTTTATCGATTTTCTGCGTCTGGGTACGCCTTTAAGTATTATCGTCGGTTTAATTACCCCTGCGTTGATTATTATGCTTTATGGAATATAGTGGTACAAGCTTATGTTAGAAGTAGTGAGTAGATTCGAGACCCCGCGCCGCCGATATGCGGAGCGGCTTGCACTTGTCAAACAAGGATTTCTATCACGGATACACCTACGGATAAGCTTCGCGTCTCGCACGCTCGTGTATCCTTGTTTGACAGGTGCTTTGGGTAGCTCGAATCAATTAAAAACCTGCGTAGCTAAGATAAACTAACTATTTATTTTCTGTCCCAAAGAAATTTTCGTTCCGACTCTTTGATCGGCACATCATTAATACTTGCTTCTCGTCGCTTCATTAAGCCATTTTCGGCAAATTCCCAATTTTCATTGCCATAAGCGCGATACCAAAAACCGCCATCATCGTGCCATTCGTATTCAAAACAAACAGAAATGCGATTATCCATAAAACTCCAAAGTCTTTTTTTGAGGCGATAATCTAGTTCCTTTGCCCATTTACGTTGTAAAAAAGCAATAATTTCTTCTCTACCATTAACAAACTCGGCACGATTGCGCCACTGGGAATCAATAGTATATGCCAACGCGACTTTATCGGGGTTGCGACTATTCCAACCGTCTTCGGCTGCTTGAACTTTAGCTTTTGCGGTTTCTAGAGTAAATGGTGGTAGTGGTGGTTTGGTTTCCATTAATCTTAATTGTTCATCGGTCAGTTGTTTGAAAGTAGGCTTAAATTGATAATGTGGGCTGATAATGTGGGCATTGTCCACGCTACCGCACTATCTAGCCAAAACTATTAGTCAAACCATTACCATTTCTTGTATGGTAAGAATTTACCACACATAATTATCTGGACACGATCGCCTTTAGGATCTTCAACTCTTTCTACTTCTACAGAGAAATCGATCGCACTCATGATCCCATCGCCAAATTTCTCATGAACTACCGCTTTGATCGGCATGCCGTATACCTGCATAATCTCGTAGAAACGATAGATCATGGGATCGGTAGGAATTACAGGATCGAGCGAACCTTTTAAGGGAGCGACTGTCAAGGGTTCAGCCATTGATTCGGGTAAACCCAAGGTGGTAACTATTTTGGTGGCTTCTTCGATACTTGCGCTGGCTTGACGATAGATAACAGAAGCGATCCAAGTTTCGTCTAGTCCAACAGCTTTTTCTAAGTCTTCAAAGGTGATTCCTTTTTCTTTTTTAGCTGCTAATAATTTTTCGGTAATTTCTGAAATAGGCATTGTTCTTGCTCCTTAAAATATATGTTTATCGATCTGTATAAAACCAAATCCTTATTGGGGGACTAGCCCCCCAAACCCCCCAATGGGGACGTTACGACCTCCCCATACCCCTGCCGTAAGGGTTTATCGGCTTGAGTTGTGAAAGACATACTAGTAAAAACCTTTTACCCTTTCCCTTTTCCCTTTTCCCTTTTCTCTCTCATGTTTATTTAATCCTCGCTGCTTCTACTGCCCTAGTTTCCCGATATAAATGATCTTCCATTTCTTGTTTTAATCTCAGATAATCGGGATGATTTTCGACAGTAGTGCGATCGCGAGGACGGGGAAAAGGTACTTCTAATACCTGATCAATGCGGGCTGCAGGACCTTTGGTCATCATGATGATGCGATCGGATAGCAGCAAAGCTTCTTCAATACTGTGGGTAATCATAATGGCGGTTTTGCGCTGTTGTTCCCAAATACGCTCGATTTCATCCTGAAGAAAGCCACGAGTCAGGGCATCTAAAGCCCCAAATGGCTCGTCCATTAGTAAAATTTGCGGATTAATCGCTAAAGCTCTGGCTATGCCAACCCGCTGGCGCATTCCGCCCGATAGCTCATGGGGATGCTTTTTTTCTGCCCCCGTCAATCCTACTAGCTGAATGTTTTCTTTAATAATTCGCTGTTGTTGTTTGACAGGCATCTTCGGAAAGACAGTTTCTACCGCAAACTTGATATTATCTTTTACTGTCATCCAAGGCATAAGAGCATAGTTTTGAAATACCATGCCGCGATCTGGACCTGGTTTATCTACTACCTGCCCATTGATTAATACTTCCCCACTAGTAGCCGAACTCAATCCCGCAATAATATCTAAGAGAGTTGACTTACCACAGCCTGAAGGACCAATAATCGAAACAAAGGTATTGTGTTCGATATCTAAGTTAATATCCTCAATCGCCACAAAATCCGAACTTGCTTGTCCCGTAATTTTATCTAGCCAGCCTTTTCTGCCAGGAAACATCTTGGAGATATGACGCAAGGATATTTGAGCCTCGACAGGACTTTCTATAGTCACGGTTTGATGATGATTTGAATATGATGTACTCATGATTGCTTACCAAAAGAAACAATTTTTTCCAGATAGGCAAAGATTTGGTCAAGAACAATTCCGACGATGCCAATAATAAAAATGGCTACCAGAATGTTGGGAATATAGAGGTTGTTCCACTCATTCCAGATAAAATACCCTAGCCCACTACCCAGAAGCATTTCCGCAGCGACAATTACCAACCAGGAAATTCCCATGCTGATTCTTAGCCCAGAGATAATATTAGGCAACGCAGCAGGGATAATCACTTTAAAGATAGTGCGCCATCTCGATGCCCCAAGGGTTTTGGAAACATTGAGATAGCTAGAATCTACGTTTGCTACCCCAAAAGCAGTATTGGTAAGGGTCGGCCAAATACTAGCGATGGTAATAATAAAGATTCCTGTTACCTCTGAGTCGCGAAAGATGTAAAGTCCTAAAGGTAGCCAGGCTAAAGGGGAAACTGGTTTTAGGAGTTGAAAATAGGGATTGAAGGCTTTAAATGCCACTCTAGATATGCCTACTAAGATCCCTAAAGGGACAGCAATTAGAGAAGCAAGGGTATAGCCAATCGCCACCCGTCTTAAGCTAATTAATAAGTTCCAGCCAATACCCATATCGTTAGGGCCATTCTTGTAAAAAGGATGAGTCACCCAATACCACAATTCTTTGATAGTTAAAGATGCAGTGGGCATTCCTTTGGAGAATATTTTGAGATTTGCCCCAATTTCCCAAAATAAGAGAAATATTCCTAATGAAAGCAAGAATAATAATAATGCTTGGACATTCTCATTATCCAGTAACTTATCTTCCTTATTATCTTTAATTACTCTTTCTCGAACTGCCGTCATTTTAATTACTCGCTACTTGCTAATCGCTGTCTGTACGGGCGGTTCGCGAACCGCCCCCTACCTACTCGTTACTCAATTAAACGCCGTATTTCTTAATCTGTTCGTCAACGTATTCTTGAGGTTTAGCAGGATCGAAGGTATCGAATTCTAGGGTTTCGGTGCGATAAATATCGGCAGGGGGGTTTAAGCCAACTTCCGTTGCTAATTCCCTTGCCAAGTCAGTCATAAAGACTTCTTTCCCAACTTCGTCGTATTTGCCATCGGCGATCGCCGTTTGAACTTTGCCATCTCCCTGTAAATCCCAACGCACTAGCTGGGAAGAAATCCAGTTAGCAAAACTTTGCCAAGGATAAGGATCGAAATCAATGCGGTCTGGTATGTTTAGGGTATTGCCCAGACCATCATCAAAGTTACCTGTCAATACTGCTTCTACAACTTCTGTTGGCTGATTAAGAAATGCCCTTTCAGAGATTGCTTTGGCAATTTCAGGACGGTTTGCGGGATCTTTGGCATAGCCAGCAGCTTCGATAATTGCTTTATTTAAAGCTCTAAAAGTATTGGGGTTAGCCGAGATCCATTCGTCGCTGGCAGCAAAGGCACAACAGGGATGTCCTGGCCATAATTCTTTAGTTAATTTATGAATAAAACCAGCTTCTTCATACACCGCCCTTTGATTGAAAGGATCGGGCATTAAGTAGGCGTCAATATCTCCTGCTACCAACTGGGCAATACTATCTGGTGGTGGAACGGCACGAATTTTAACATCTTTATCGGGGTCGATTCCCCCTGTGGCTAAGTAATAGCGCAACAGGAGATTATGCATCGAATAGGGGAAAGGTACACCAATGTTGAAGCCTTTAAAGGCTGCCGGACCATTGATTTTACCCTTATATTTATTGGCAACAGTAATCGCCTGTCCGTTAATGTTTTCGACGCTAGCCAGTTTGACTCCAAAAGAACTCGAACCCAATCCTAAAGTCATAGCGATTGGCATAGGTGCCAGCATATGATAAGCATCTAGTTCACCTGCGATCGCCGAATCTCTTACTGCACCCCAGCTAGGCATTTTCACTACTTCAGCGTTGAAGCCATATTTTTTATAAAAGCCTAAGGGTTCGGACATAATAATTGGCGTGGCACAGGTAATGGGAATGAAGCCAATTTTTAAATCTGTTTTTTCTAGATTGCTAGTGTCAACGGCTTCGTTTGTATCCTCAGTCGGAGTCTCGCCCCCTGGTTCAGAAGTGCAGTTGGTCAAGGTAACTAAAGCTGCACCCACCGCTAAATTCTTGAGGAAGCGACGACGACTAAAATCGCTAGCATGGACTACATCTCCAAAAAACTCCCCTGCCTTATGTCCAAAAGCAGCAGCAAAAGCATTCTCTATGCCTCCTGCTTGTTTGCATAGTTCTAAAACTAATCTTTCTCGTTGGGGATCTCCTTTGCCTGCCATTTTGAGTAAAAGAGTCTTACGCAAGTCTGCAGCATTAAGCGCATCTGCCATTTTGAAAGCTTCGGGCTTATAGATACCCATCTTTCCCAAATCGCTAATCATATCGACTGGATCTTGAGGCATATCTGCCATAAACTTCCAGTGTTCGTCAGAGGAGTGAAAACCACCACAGTCGCTACAAGTTGCATTTAATCCGATAGAACTACCCCCTTGGGAGTTCAGATCAATTCCTTTATTTGTAGAGTTTGTATTTAAAGAAATTACCATAGCTATAATTAATATTTTGCTTTTGAGTAATTAGAACGTTTTATTGAATTATATTTTGTAGCAATCTTTACTTAATTTAAGTTATATTTAGTGTATTCACAAATTAACTGTTTAATTTAAAAAGGGTAGACGCAGACAGACAATAATTTGTACTTAATTACTGATATTTGTTTTCTCTTGTCAAAAAAACTCAGGGTCAAAAAACCTAAGCTTTTGAGTATGGTATCAGTTGAGTTGCTAGCTTGGCATTAGATTTTTTATAGCAAAAATAGGATTTTTTATAGATTACTTTGTAAATAAACTTTAATTTCTACTTTAGTACCGCGATTGACTTGACTAGCAATCTTTATTTCACCGTCGATCAAGTTAATAAACCTTTTAACTATATTCAAGCCAAGACCCGTACCAGGAATATTACTGGTATTTCTGCCACGATGAAAAGGTTCAAATATACGGTCTAGATCGTCTTTTGGAATCCCAATTCCGCGATCTTTGATCGTAAAAAGAGCGTAATTACTAATAGAAGATAGCTGGAATTTTATTAAGCGATCGCTTGACGAATATCTAACGGCATTAGTTAAAATATTGGTCAAAATATATCTGATTAGACGATAGTCTATTTCAGCTTCCAAGGATAACAAATTACTATCAAATTGAATTTGGTAATTTGAGTAAGTTTGGGTAAATTCTGTAGCTAATTCTTGACAAAATATAACTAAATCTAATCGATCGCGAGTCGTGTTAATTCCTTTGGTTTCTATTTCACCAATGACTAACAATTCATCGATCATTTGTGTCATCCGTTCGATGTTAGCTTCCACATCCGATAAATACTCAGTTTTTTGCGTGGCTGAAAGCTGGCGATTGTAGCGTTTTAAAGATGATACAGAGAAAGAGATATTATTTAATGGATTACGAAATTCATGGCATACCATTGCCACAAAGCGAGAACGAACTTGATCGAGTTTTCTGAGTTTCTCGTTGGCTTGACTTAATTCTGAAGTACGTTCTGCTACCCTTTGTTCTAATTCTTCATTCGCCTGTTGTAGGATAGACTCGCTGAGTTTGCGTTGAGTAATATCGCGAAACGTAACTACCGAACCAACTAACTCACCCTTCTCATTGTGCATCGGGGTACTGATATATTCTACGGGAAAGCTAGTACCGTCTTTGCGCCAAAACACTTCGTTGTCAACTCGTCGTACCGTTCCTTCCTTAAAAGCAGCGTAAATATGGCATTCCTCGCGGGGATAAAAAGAACCATCGGGGTTGGAATGATGTAAAATATCGTGCATCGATTTGCCAATTAAATCCGATCTTTTCCAGCCAATCAAGGATGCCGCAGCAGGATTGACAAAAGTAGTATTACCCTGAGTGTCCAAACCATAAACTCCTTCCCCCACAGAATTAAGGATCAGTTGATGCTGACGACGCAAATTAGCTAATTCAATATCAGTTTGTCGATTTAACCCCTGTCCCATCATCTTTTAAGCAATTGTGCGTAATTTATAGTAGTAGTTATTGTATCTTTAGCTACTACTTCATATCCAATTTAAGTATTTATTGGAAGTAATCAAAATTTTAGTTTCCAGATTGCCGTTAAATATGCAAACAATTTTAGTTATAGAAGATGAAGTCCAGACTAGAAAAGTTCTACTTAACTGCCTAAAATTTGAAGGATTTAAAGCACTAGAAGCAGATAACGGCAAAACTGGCGTAAAATTAGCTCAAAAGCATCGTCCCGATTTAATTGTCTGTGACATTATGATGCCCGATATAGATGGTTATGGCGTACTGTCTATGTTACGCAAACAGTTGTCTACTTTGGCAATTCCTGTAATCTTTCTGACTGCCAAGGTTTCGATGCTCGATCTCAGGCGGGGTATGGATTTAGGGGCAGAAGATTATTTGACTAAACCTTGTAATGTAGAACGTTTTTTGACAGCGATCGCAACTAGATTGAAAAGAAAAGAAGAGTTAAAGAAGTGCTACACTTCAGACTCCAATAGTTCTAGTGACGAATCCTTTTTTACTCAATACGAACTACCTAAATGTAGCAAGACGGCTCAAGTATTTGAATTTATTGAAGCTAATTTTCACCGACCTCTACAATTACAAGAAGTAGCATCTAATTTAGGTTATTCTCCTGCTTATTTAACCAACTTAGTACGGCAAAAAACTGGGCGTACAGTTAAACAATGGATCATCGAACGACGGATGAATCAAGCCCGTCAATTATTACTCGATACAGAAAAAGCGATCGCCCAAATTGCTACTGACACTGGTTATACAGACACGGGGTATTTTATTCGTCAATTTAAACAGCTACATGGCACTTCACCTAATTTGTGGCGCAATAATTCACAAAGCGATCGCTCATAGATGTACTAATTTGCTGTAGTGACTTCTAGGTTCGAGTTTAATCAAATATTTTATTCTTTAAAGATCGCTTCCAAATTATCTGGAAAAGTAATTTCTTTTCCTTGATTTATAATTCCTTTCAGCAATTGCTTAACTAACTGTCGGCATCGCATTATGTAACTTGAGTAGATCCCGTTTGCGGTTTAGCATTAAAGGAACGCCGTTATTAGGAGCAATAGTTGCACCGCGACGTATCGGAAGAATATCGCGATCGCTAGTTAAAGTTAAATCCCACTTTGTTAAAATCTTGGCTAAGACTAATTTCATTTCTAATAAAGCCAAAGCATAACCAATGCAACGACGATTACCACCACCAAAAGGTAAAAATTCGTAGGTAGAGTATTGTCGTTCTAAAAATCGTTCTGGCTTGAATTTTTTAGGTTCGGGATATAAGTCTTCTCGATGATGGGTCAAATAAATTGTTGGTGCAAGCATTTCCTCTGCGGAAAACTGATGTCCCATAACTTCAATTGGAAATTTGGCAAAACGAATAAAGGCAATAAATGCCACGGGATAAATTCTGAGAGTTTCGTTACAGACGGCAGTTAAATAAGGTAGGCGAGAAATGGTCAAAGGATCGGTATCGGGGTCTAAACTATCTAATTCGGCAATCAATTTTTGCTTAACTTCTGGTAGTTTGTGAATCCAGTACAAAGCCCATGATAAAGCGGTTGCAGTAGTCTCATGCCCTGCTACTAATAGAGTCATCATTTGATCTTTTAGTTCAATGTCGCTCAAACCTTCTCCCTGTGCATCACGGGCAGACATCATTAAGCTAAGAACATCATTGCCTGATAATTCTCGATTGGCTCGTCTTTCGTCGATTTCTGCTTGAAGTAAATCATAAATCTTGCTTTTGCGTCGTACCACTCTACCCCAAGGACTCCATTTGCCTAGATCCTGTTGTAAAAAAGGTAAAAAGATGACACTGGCTTTGAGGGGAGAACCTGTTGCGTTTAGTAGTTCGATCAACGGGGGTTTTATTTGTTGGTAACGTTCCCCTTCACTTAATCCAAAAACAACGTGCAGAATTGTCTCTAAGGTAATATCTTGCATGGCTTTTTGCATTACCAGAGTTTGTTTTTCTTGCCACTGACTTGCTACGTTTTCAGTAATTTGACAAATAGTTTGTGCGTAAGATTTGACCTTTTCCCCGTGAAAGGGAGGCATCATCAACTTGCGTTGTCGGCGATGAGGTTCGCCATCTAGCAAGACTAAAGAATTTTCTCCCAACAAACTAGCCGCCAGGTTATTGGTACGCCCCACATCAAATTTTTGGGCATCTACGCTCAAAATTTCGGCGATTCCTTGAGGATTGCTGACTACGGTAAAAGGAGGTAAGCCCATTAAGTTTAAATTAAAAATATCGCCATACTTGCGATCGCATTTTTCTAAAAAGTCAAGGGGTCGAAAAATCCAGTTAAATAATTGTACTAATGGCGAACTTTGAGGTCCATTTAAAGATTTCATAGTTTGATTGCAAGTTCTAAAGTTTCTTTTTTGCAAGAAGTTTAACTTTAGTCTAAAGCCGATCGAGATGGAGAATCCTCGATCCTAATTAATTTATTATGAATTATTTTCCTGATGCCGATCGCCACGAAATTTCTGTATCAACATTGCGATGAGATAGCCAGTCACCAAACCCGTAAGATTGGCTACCATGTCTCCCCATTCCCCATAACGATTAATGTAAGGTTGTAATAGTTCGATCGCACCACTCCAGGCAACAAAACCCCAGACAATTGCCCACCAGTATTTTGGTTTTTTCAAAGCTGTCGGTAAGATTAAAACAGCATAGGCAATGACATGATGGGTTTTATCACTACCAGGAACAGAAGGTAATTCTGGTAATGGCCATAAAGACAGCAGGGTAATGATAGTAAGGATAAAAAGTGTCAGATAAAGCCAATACTTTTTAATTACAGATAAAAACATAGTAATTAATTAAAAGATTAATTCTAATCCTCATTAATTACTGCGTCACGGTCTAGTAATAGTAAACTACGCAAACTATTAGTATCTAGATCGGTTAACCATTGTTCTCCTGCATTTACCGTTTGTTCAGCCAGTTCTTTTTTATTTTCAATAATGTCGCTGATGCGTTCTTCTAATGTCCCCGTACAAACAAATTTATGTACCTGTACGTTACGTTTTTGACCGATCCGAAATGCCCGATCCGTTGCCTGATTTTCTACCGCAGGATTCCACCAGCGATCAATGTGAAAGACATGATTTGCTCTAGTTAAATTGAGTCCTGTGCCTCCAGCTTTTAGGGATAAAATAAATATTTTGGGGCCATTGGGTTCGTTTTGAAAACGGTCTACCATTTCTTGTCTGGCTTCGCGACGGGTAGCCCCATATAAAAATAAAACTTCATCTTTAAATTTCTGTTCTAAATAGGGTTTAAGCATTTTGCCCCATTCAGAAAACTGGGTAAAGATTAAAGCGCGATCGCCTTCTTCGACCATTTCTTCTAACATCTGTTCTAGACGTAATAATTTACCAGAACGCTCGCCAAATTGATCGTGGTCAATTTCAATCTTCTTACTTTTAGTATCTTGAATTAAAGTGGGATGGTTGCAAAGCTGTTTGAGACGCAACAGTAAGGTTAAAATTAAGCCTCGACGTTTGATACCATCAGAATCTTCAATCTCTTCTAAGGAATTATCTACTAACTGTTGATATAGTTCTGCTTGTTCGGCAGAAAGCCCACAATACACATTCATTTCTTGTTTTTCTGGTAAGTCTTGAATGATGTTTTTGTCAGTTTTTAAACGACGAAGAATAAAGGGCTGAGTTAAAGATCTAAGAATACTTAAAGACTCGCGATCGCCATATTTCTCAATAGGTACGGCAAATCTTTTTTGAAAGAAGTTACGATTGCCCAAAAAGCCAGGATTGAGAAAGTCTAAGATCGACCATAATTCGGTTAATTTGTTTTCTACAGGTGTCCCTGTTAGGGCAATACGAAATCCTGCAGGTAGCTCTCTAACCGCTTGAGATTGTTTGGCTGTCGGATTTTTAATATTCTGGGCTTCATCCAATACTATCCCCTGCCATTCTATTCCTGAGAGAGTTTTTAAATCACGATGAACTAACGAATAGCTAGTAATTATTAGCTGTTTACCTTTTACTTGTTTGACGAAAGTTTTACCCTGCTCTCTTTTGTCTCCGTGATGGATTAGGGTGTTTAGTTTGGGAGCAAATTTCTTAACTTCTCGCTCCCAGTTATTAATCACCGAAGTTGGACAAACTAATAAAACAGGATTGGTTAATAGTTTTTGTTGTTTAAGATTTAATAAAAATCCAATTAATTGAATTGTTTTTCCTAAGCCCATATCGTCCGCCAGACAAGCACCCAAGCCCCAGGTTTCTAAAAACGATAACCAGCCCACACCTTTTGCTTGATAAGGACGTAGTTCGCCTTGAAAACCTTTAATATTATTAATAGGTTCGACAGCTTTATTGTCTGTCAAATTATCTAATAATCCCGATAAAACTCCTGTAGTTTCAAACTTAACTACAGGTAGTTTGGCTAAAGTTTTGGTATCTCCTGTTGATAAACGAAGGGCATCTTCAACAGATAAATCTAGCTGTTCGTTAGATTTATCTAGTACTGCTTGAGCAGCCTTAACATCAGCAGGTTGGAGTGCAATCCACTGTCCATCAATCTCAACAATCGGCGACTTTTGAGCTAGTAACTTTTTAAAATCGCGTTTAGAAACATTGCGATCGCCTACCGCAATTTCTAGCTTATATTTCAACATACTTTGTAAGCTCAGACGTTCACCTTTTCGCTGGTTAACGCTAGCAGTCATTTTAATACCTAAGCGTTGTTCGTCGCTGTCTTGAGTCAAACCTGAAGGCAGAATTACACCCAAACCATTATCGCGTAATTGCCAAGCGATCGCCCGAATAAATTCGTATACTTCAATTGGATTGAGTACGCAATTTATCGGTTGACTTTTTTTTAAACTATCAGCAATAGGTGCATAAATACGAGTTGCTAATCCCAAGCCTTTTAGGAGAGTTTCTTGAGGATTTTCAATAGTGCGATCGCCGATATTGAGAAATTCTTGGGGACATTGCCAAACTATACCCGAATTAACTATAAAATTAGTATTGTCTAATGCTTGTAAATAATAATTTAACGACCAGTCGCTTTGAATTTTATCTTCACTAGTTTCTGTGGGGGGATTGAGGACAAAACATACCCGATAGCGATTTTGTCCCAGGTTATTGTTGTGACGATTAACTACATATTCTTCAATGGGTAATGTCCAATTATAAAGAGCATTACTAAGACGTTTAATGTTTTTAAAGTCTGATTTTAATTCAGAAGATTTTGCTAGAGAATCGAACCAAGGCTGGACGATGCTTTCCTTGTTGGGGTTGGGTGGTTCTTCAATCCAAGTTCGTAGACGAGCATCTAAAATAATTACTAGCGAGCGCAATAATAATTCCTCGTCGGTAGTATCCGCTTCTGATTTTTCCGCATCTAAATAAGCTAAACCAGCTTCGGGAATAGTTTGGGTAAACTTAGCTAGCCTGACGCGATCGACTTCACTATCAATGATTGGCTGCCAAATACTTTTATAAAGCTTTCTTCTCGAACCCGAACTATCAATTCCAGGGATGAATTTTTGCCGAACAATTAGGTCTAATACCCAACGGTAAATATGCGACCAAAAACAAATATCTCCTGCCAAATATTTGGTGCTAGCTTGTAGAGAATTGAAAGATAATATTTGTAGTAGCTCTACTGCTTGTTGGGGAGTTAGACGAAACCCTTTGACTTCCCACAAATACAAATCCAAACTAGCTTCCGATTCGACAATATCTCCTGCAAAAACTGGTTGAATCTTTTTACTATCTTCTGTTCCTGTAACAATAGTTGGCATCCCCACTAATTGAGCTTGCCATTGACATTTATTTAATAAGTTTGCAATATCTAATTCATGGCTTTGGCAAAGATCCAAAAAGTCGGCTTTTTCCAAGTCAAAAGGATGAATAAATTCCCCTGACTGGTTAAGAGAAAAGGTTTCGTTTACTAGCGATCTCCAGGCTTCTCCCCAAATAAAAAAATAATCTTGACCTGAATTAACAATCCAACTGCCGTGAATAATTGACATATTACTTTAAAACTATTGCTGATACTCCAACTTCAATTTTTCACCCAAAAATAAAGAACAAAAAATTGCCTCTCCTTCAAGTGTATCCATACAAGATCTTGAAAAAGAAACCAAATAAGGCATTGTTCAGTTTAGCAAGTTTCGGCAATCTAAACTTTAAATGTTACGTTTACCAACATAAAATCTAAATTATCGAATATTTTGAGCAATTGATGTTACTCAGTTGGCAATGGAACAAGAATGGTTGAAACGATTTTGAGAATTGCGATCGGAGTATATCTTCTCAATACTTTTTGGTTAAGCCTATTGATTGAATCGATAAAATCAGAGCTTTTGATATTTCACTAAAATTTATACCTAATATATTTATTAGAGAAATATAGCTAAAAAATTGTAGACAATCATTATTCAGTGGAGAAGACATCGAAAATCATCACATAGTTTTTGTGAGAATGCGCTATATCCCAACTAGTCGATCAAGCTATTTCATTTAAGATTTTTGTTCGGCAAAGTGTTTGGCTAAATTTTCAGGAGATACAACGGCAGTATATTGCTGTGCTAACTCTGGGGTAGCTAATTCCAACAATACGCTATTTTCCAGCCAAAATTCAAGCACATCAAAGTAACCGCGACTACAGCGCACACATCGCCATTGTTCCCGTTGGGCAATAGATTCAATCTCAGACTGGTTGAGGGGAACAGAAATAGCAGCGTGGGTAGCAATAAATTGGGAAGAATTATTTTGCTGATACTGTATGGGTTTTTCGTCTTTTCCTGGAATCATTTCTGTACCAAGGGGATAAACCTCAACTAAAGTTCCATACTCATCCCCCGCAAATGCTACATAGCTACCTGGATGAGAATCAAAAGGCGCACAATAACCTTTAAATAGTTCTGCTAATACCTCGGCTACGTGCTGGGGATTTTTAGCGGGGAGAGAAATATGATGAATCATAATAAATATCGCAGTAACGAATAATAATATTCTCTAACAATTCGCTTAATAAAAATAGGGGTCAAGTTTGGCTATTTTTAAAATTGCGCGATCGCCCCTTATTAATTTTTGAAAGATTGGTTTGCGGTTGCTTGAAGAATTGTAGTTACTAGTTTAGGAATCGGTGGAGTTGCGATCGCTCTAGCTTCACAAGGAGTTTTGCAAGATCTATTTAGTTACTTTTCTATTTTGTTAGATCGCCCTTTTGAACTAGGTGATTTTATTATTGTGGGTGATTATTTGGGTACTGTAGAATATGTTGGCATCAAAACAACTCGTCTTAAAAGTATTGATGGAGAAGAGATTATTATTGCTAATACTGACTTAACAGGTTCGCGGATTCGCAACTTCAAACGAATGCATCAGCGGCGGATAGTATTTAAGTTTGGGGTCGTCTACCAAACTGATACCGAACAATTAACTAAAATTCCAGTTTTGATTAAATCGATTATTAATAATACTGAAAATGCTACTTGCGATCGCGCTCATTTTCCTGGATATGGAGAGTACAGTTTAGATTTCGAGGTAGTCTATTTTATTAATACTAATAACTATAATATTTATATGGATGCTCAACAGCAAATTAATTTAAGGATTAATGCTGAATTTGCTAAATACAACATAGAATTTGCTTATCCAACTCTAGTAAATTACTTTAATCATTTACTAGATAGTTCTAATAGTTCTAATAGTAATAGTCAAAAAGCTGTGGCAAGTAGCAACAATCGAAACTATCAATAAAGTTTTGCTTAACCTGCGTTGATATGAGTTTATTTTAAGCAAAATGGGAAAAGCATCTTACCAATCCATTTTAATAACTACTAAAGTAAAATAATTAAAAAAATAATAAAATTAAAAAAATATACCAAGTTAATTCAAAATCAACTAATTGTCCATAATCTATAAATAATTTAGCGATAGTTTACAAGGATTTTGATTAATAAACTTATAGTTAACCGATTTGCAGTTTTAATTATAAATGTGTCAGGCAGTCAGGATCAGTAGTCTCTAAAAATAGTCGATGTTATATTTGACAAATATTATTAGAAACTATATGCAAATTATTAACCTATTGTGGCACTTCCGCTTGCCGAATGTTCCTAAATTTAAGTTTATGATCTTGACTGTAAGTACAATAGTACTGTCAATTTCATTTCTGGTCTTCAATCGAGTTACTCCTGTCCGCGCTTATACTGTAGCGACGGTATCATACCAAACAACAGAAGCTTTTCAAGAACAACAGCCCCGATATACAGTCGCCCAGATCGATCCGAGTAATTATGGCGATCGCTATAGTACAGATATTTACGGCAATACTCTCAATAATCCGCCCATTGCAGTACTACATGAAACTGTCGGTTCGGCTTCTAGCGCGATTAACACTTTTAGAAGAAGTAATAGTCAAGATAGTCAACAGTCAAGTTATCATGCTCTAATTACCTTAGATGGTACGATTATTTATCTGGTTTCTGCAGAAAAACGCGCTTTTGGTGCGGGAAATTCAGCTTTTAAGGGTGCGATGGGGATCGAAACAGTACAGACGAATCCCAATCTACCAGCATCCGTCAATAACTTTGCCTATCACATATCTCTAGAAACCCCAATTGATGGACGAAGTAAGTCTGGCAATAGTTACCATAGTGGCTACACCGATAGTCAATACAAGTCATTAGCTTGGCTTATTGCCCTCAGTAGCATCCCTGACAATCGCATTACTACCCACAAAGATGTAGATTTATCTGGTCATAGATTCGATCCTCGAAGCTTTGATTTCGATAAATTTTTGGCTTTACTGCATAACTATCGTCAGCCTGTAGAAGTAGTAAATTAGCGATCGCCGATTAGTTCCAATCATCAAATAGAACCCACCTGTGTCCTGCTTTTTGAGATAATCATTACTAAATCTCAATTTAGTTAGGAATTACATATTTGATGGAAGCGTATGATGCGATCGTAATTGGTGCTGGTCATAATGGATTAGTTTGTGCAGCCTACTTACTCAATGCTGGCTATAGCGTATTGCTGCTAGAAAAAAGACCCGTACCTGGTGGGGCAGCCACAACAGAAGAAGCCCTACCAGAAGAAGCCCCTGGATTTAAATTTAACCTCTGCGCTATCGATCACGAGTTTATTTTTCTAGGGCCAATTATTGAAGAATTACAGCTTAATAAATACGGTTTAGAGTACCTAGCTTGCGATCCTCATACCTTCTGTCCCCATCCTGATGGTAAGTATTTTTTAGCCCATAAGTCCTTGGAAAAAACTAAAGCAGCGATCGCCCAATATAGTAAAAGAGATGCAGAAAAATACGTCGAGTTTATTGGTTACTGGTCAAAACTAATGAGTGCGATCGCACCTTTTTTTAATGCTCCTCCTCAATCTGTCTTGGGTATTGCTAAAGGATATCAAAAACAAAATATCCTCGATGCTCTAGCGATAGCTGGTTCTAAAGATAAAGCCCTTAACTTTATCCGTACTATGATTACTGCCCCAGAAGACTTGCTCAACGAATATTTTGATACTGAGTTAGTCAAAGCCCCCTTAGCCAGACTAGCAGCAGAAATCGGTGCGCCTCCCTCCCAAAAAGGCATTACTGCAGGATTGATGATGTTAGCGATGCGCCACCATCCTGGTATGGCTCGTCCTAAAGGTGGTACGGGGGCATTAACTAAAGCTTTAGTAAAGTTGGTTACCGCCAAAGGAGGCAAAATTTTAACCGAACAGATGGTTAAACAGGTTATTGTTGAAGATAATCGCGCCGTGGGCGTGAAGGTGCAAGGAGGCGCGGAATATCGAGCTAACAAAGCAGTAATTTCTAATATTGATGTTCGTCGATTGTTCTTGCAGTTGATGGCAGAAGAAGATGTAAACGCTAATCTGCGGGAGAAAGTCGATCGCCGTCTGACTAATAACAACGAGACTATCCTTAAGATTGACTGTGCTTTGTCCGAAATACCAAAATTTACTGCCTGTCCCCAAGACGATACCGAACACTTAATTGGTACGGTGTTAATTGCCGATTCTACCGCCCATGTCGAACAGGCTCACTCTTTGGCAACGATGGGACAAATCCCCGATGCCAATCCTTCAATGTATCTCGATATTCCTTCCGTACTCGATCCCACTTTAGCCCCATTAGGCAAACATACCCTTTGGATTGAATTTTTTGCACCTTATCAAGTTGCAGGTAAAGAAGGAACAGGTTTATACGGTACTGGTTGGACAGATGAATTAAAAAATCAGGTAGCAGATAACGTAATCAATAAGCTGGGAGAATATGCACCCAATATTAAAGATTCAATTATCGCCCGTCGCGTCGAAAGTCCTGCAGAATTGGGCGAAAGATTAGGCTCTTACAAAGGCAATTACTATCATCTTGACATGACCCTCGATCAAATGATCTTTCTCCGTCCTTTGCCTGAAATTGCTAACTACACCACACCCATTAAAAATTTGTATCTAACAGGGGCGGGAACCCATCCTGGCGGTTCAATTTCTGGGATGCCTGGACGTAATTGCGCCCGCGTATTTTTGAGCAAACAACAACCCCTAGCCAAAGCTCAAGCATCTGCAGCTTCAGTATTGCGATCGCTTTTAAATTTGAGTGATTATAGTAGTCCCAAATAAAATTAATAATGTTCAAAAATGAACAATGGACAATTACTTTTGGATAAGATTGTAAGTAAGGCGATTTATGCCAATCACCATAGATTTCCTACAATCTTGGAGCGATATTCGTGATTGGCATATAGCAAGAGTCTGATATTTTTGGCAAGAATAAGAAAGATTTTTTAGATTTAATTTTTGTAGGTTAGGGGTGAGTTTAAAATCTCGACTATAGCTTACTTGGATAAATCATTGATGAGTCAGACGAATTCTTTACAAGGTCAAGTTGCCTTGGTGACGGGAGGAAGTTCGGGGATTGGTGCGGGAGTGGCGATCGCTCTTGCTCAAGCAGGGGCAAAAGTAGTAGTCAATTACGCTCATAGTGCTAAAGGTGCTGAGGAAACGGTGAGTAAAATCTTTTCCCTTGGAGGAGAAGCGATCGCAATTCAGGCAGATGTAAGCCAAGAAGAACAAGTAAAAGCGATGTTTTTTGAGGCGATCGCTACCTACGGCACGGTAGATATTTTAGTTAATAATGCAGGTTTGCAGCAAGATTTCTCTTTTGTAGATATGTCTTTAGAAGCCTGGAATAAAGTAATTGATATTAATTTAACTGGGCAATTTCTTTGTGCCAAAGAAGCAGTCAAAGAGTTTATGCGTCGGGGTATGGTTCCCGAACGTTCCTGTGCCCTGGGAAAGATTATTTGTATGAGTTCGGTACACGAAACTATTCCCTGGGCTGGTCATTGCAACTATGCTGCTTCTAAGGGTGGGGTAATGATGTTGATGAAAAGTATAGCTCAAGAACTAGCACCCCAAAAGATTCGAGTGAATAGTATTGCCCCAGGAGCGATTAAAACACCAATCAATAAAGAGGCATGGGATACTCCAGAAGCAGAAGAGAAGTTATTAGAGTTGATTCCCTATAAACGAGTCGGCGATCCAGAAGATATTGGTAAAGCTGCTGTTTGGTTGGCTTCTGATGCCTCTGATTATGTTAATGGTCTGACCCTATTTGTGGATGGGGGAATGACATTGTATCCAGGGTTTACGACGAATGGGTGAGTTTTTGAGTAAGGAGTTAGGGGCGAACAACCGTTCGCCCGTACATGGGTAGGGAGTTTTTTGGTGATGAGGAATTGGCGAGAGTATCTAATTGAGGCTTGGGGCTTGGGGATGTTTATGGTATCGGCAGGGGTGGTGGTGACATTGTTGGAGTCGCCAAAGTATCCTTTGCAAGAAATGATACCCGATCCTTTTTTACGACGGGCATTGGTAGGAATAGCGATGGGGTTAACAGCGATCGCGATTATTTATTCTCCGTGGGGAAAGCGATCAGGCGCACATATTAATCCTGCGGTGACTATAACTTTTTTTCGTTTGGGAAAGATTAATTTTGCCGATGCTTTAGGCTATATCTTGGCGCAGTTTATCGGTGGTTGGCTTGGGGTATTGCTAGTAGTAGCTTTATTTGGCGAACCGTTTAAAAATCCTCCCGTCAACTACGTTGTAACCGTTCCTGGGAGTGGGGGGTGGTTGGTAGCTGCGATCGCAGAATTTATACTTTCTTTTACCCTAATGACGATGGTATTAAACGTCTCCAACTCAGCCAAGATAGGAACACTAACAGGTATTTTTTCAGGAATTTTAGTCGCCATCTTTATCACCTTTGAAGCTCCTCTATCAGGTATGAGTATCAATCCCGCCCGTACTTTTGCTTCTGCCCTCCCCGCTTCGATTTGGACAGATTTTTGGCTCTATTATTTCATACCGCCTTTAGCGATGTTGATGGCTGCGGAAATATATTTGCATCAATCTACCAAACCAAAAGTTATTTGTTCAAAACTATGTCCAAACTGCGACACTCCTTGTATTGCGATTAAGTGTTGTATGGATGAATGAGTGGTTATTAGTTATTAGTTATTAGTTGTTGGCAAATTATTATGAATCATTACGACATCATCATTATCGGTACAGGTGCAGGTGGGGGGACTTTAGCCCATAAATTAGCCCCTAGTGGTAAAAATATTTTAGTTTTAGAACGAGGCAGTTTTTTACCCAGAGAAAAAGATAATTGGGATACAGTACAAGTATTTCAAAAAGATAAATATCATACCGATGAAGTTTGGTTGGATAAAAAGGGTCGAGATCTGCATCCAGGCACTAGTTATTATGTGGGTGGCAATACCAAGGTTTATGGTGGTGCTTTATTTCGCCTCCGAGAAAAAGATTTTGAAGAAATTCAGCATTATGGCGGAGTTTCTCCCGCATGGGGTTTGAAGTATCAAGATTTTGAGCCATATTATGCAGAGGCAGAAAAACTGTATCAGGTACATGGCAAACAAGGTTTAGATCCGACTGAACCTACTAGAAAAGAGGATTATGCTTACCCTCCTGTTAGCCACGAACCCCGCATTCAAGAAATTCACGATAAATTAGAGCATAAAGGTTTAAATCCGTTTTATTTACCTTTAGCCGTGCGATTAAATGAAGTCGATCGCACCATCAGTGAATGTATACGTTGTAATACCTGCGATGGTTTTCCTTGTTTGGTAGATGCTAAATCTGATGCCGATGTTACCTGTATGCGTCCTGCGATCGCTCATGATAACCTAACTTTACTTACAGAAGCGAAAGTAACTCGTCTACATACAAATAGTACGGGAACAGAGATAACTAAAGTAGAAGCAGAAGTTAATAATGAAACTCAAGTTTTTTCTGCCGATCTTGTAGTAGTTTCCTGTGGTGCGATCAATTCGGCTGCATTGCTATTGCGATCAGCTAATGAACATCACCCTAATGGTTTAGCAAATAGTTCTGACCAAGTAGGAAGAAATTTTATGAAGCATCAAAATGGTGCGATCGTGGGTATAACTACTAAACCAAATCTTTCTAAATTCCAGAAAACGATTGGTGTCAATGACTTCTATTGGGGCGAACCTGGTTTTGATTACCCCATGGGTCACGTTCAGCTATTGGGTAAAGTAGACAAGGATATGATTGCCATGGATGCGCCTAAATTTGCTCCAGGTAGAGGCTTACAGGATATTGCCAATCATTCTGTAGATTGGTGGCTGACGGGAGAAGATTTACCAGAGGCTAATAATCGAGTTAGCTTAAAGCAAAATCGTATTTGCGTTGAATATACCGATAACAATACTAAAGCCTTCGATCGCCTGATGGTACGTTGGGTCAGTATCCTTAAGTCAATTGACTGTGGCGAAACTATTTTTCCTTTATCTCTTTATTTCCGCAAGCGTATACCTCTGCAGGGAGTGGCACATCAGGTAGGTACTTGTCGCTTTGGAGAAGATCCGAAAACTTCTGTTTTGGATCTTAACTGTCGCACCCACGATATAGACAATCTTTATGTTGTTGATGGTAGTTTCTTTCCTTCTAGTGGTGCGGTTAATCCTTCTTTGACGATTATGGCAAACGCAATGCGAGTAGGGGAACGTATTTTGGAGAGGATGGGTTAGAAGTGGGAGTTGATTAGTTTTTAAGTAGATTCGAGACCCCGCGTCGCCGTCAGGCGCAAGGGAACGCTCGAATCAGAGTAGCGAGTAGCAATTAGTCAAAATTATATGATTCAAAGATTAACCAAAAAATTTATTAGATATTTATTATTAGGATTTATTGGGTGTATTTTAGCGATCGCACCAGTGGCATTAGTCAATGCTAATCGATCTCCTAGTCCCCCAGTCTCCCAGTCTCCCCGTCTCCCCGTCGTCTCTCAAGCAGAAAAACCAGAACCTTTGGTTAAGGAAGTGGCTACGGTAGGAATGACGGTATCGAATATGGAAGATGCGATCGCTTTTTATACTCAAGTTTTACCCTTTAAAGTAATTAACGATTTAGAGATTAGTGGAAGAGAGTATGAATTGTTACAGGGAGTATTTGGGGCGCGATCGCACATAGTAGATTTGCAGCTGGGAGAGGAGGTAATCGAACTTACGGAATATTTAACTCCCAAGGGTGATCCAATTCCCGTTGATTCGGTAAGTAACGATCTTTGGTTTCAGCACATGGCAATCGTTGTTAGTAATATGCCTGAAGCCTATCGAAAGCTAAGAGAAAATGACGTGCAACACGTTTCTACCTATCCTCAAGAATTGCCAGAATATATTGAAGCAGCAGCAGGAATTGAGGCTTTCTATTTTCGCGATCGCGACGGACACAATTTGGAACTTATTGCTTATCCTCCTGACAAAGGCGATCCTCGTTGGCAGCAGGATACGGGCGATTTATTTCTGGGTATCGATCATACGGCGATCGCAGTTTCGGATACAGAAGCTAGCATGAATTTTTACAGTGATTTATTAGGCTTAGAACTAGCAGGAGAAAGCGAAAACTATGGCACGGAACAAGAACACCTTAACAATGTATTTGGGGCGCGGTTACAAATTAGTGGTTTGAAAGCAGCCAAGGGTATGGCGGTAGAATTCCTCGAATATCTTGCACCCCCTGGTGGTCGTCCATTTCCCGATGATAGTGATGCCAACGATCTCTGGCATTGGGAAACAACATTAGTTACAGACGATCTTGAAAAAACCGAAAAAAATCTTAGGGATAGTAATGTTGAATTTATTTCTTCTGGAATTATCGAAACCAATGACAGACTGGATTTTAGTCAAGGAATATTAGTCCGAGATCCAGATGGGCATGGAATTAAGATTATTGAACGATAGTAGTTTATGGTTAAAATTCTACGCTGTTTGTTAATTAGTTTTTAAGTAGCGAGTTTAAAAAGATGAACATACGGTTCGGTAGAGAAATCTGCGGTAATTTAGAAACAGCAGAAAATCGAGAATGGTTGATAACTAACGGTATTGGTGGCTTTGCGTCTGGGACAATATCGGGATTATCAACTCGTAGCTATCATGGTTTGTTGTTGGCAGCTTTACAGCCACCAGTAGGCATTACTTTGATGTTAACCAAACTCGACGAAACTATTGGTTACGATGGAGTTTCCTATCCTCTAGATACTAATCGTTGGGCAGATGGCACTGTAGCACCAGATGGTTATAAAAACATAGAAAGTTTTGGTTTAGATGGCACAACTCCTGTTTGGGTATATAGTTGTGCCGATGCCCTCATCGAGAAGCGAATTTGGATGCAGCAGGGAGATAATACTACCTATGTTCGATACAAAATGCTACGGGGTAGTTTGCCGCTAACTCTATCTGTTAAGGCATTAGTTAATTATCGCGATCGCCATTCTACAACTGACAGTGAAAATTTGAATTATGAAGTTGTTAACTCAAAACAAGGAATCAAAGTAAAAGCATCTTCTGATGCTGCTGAGTTGTGTCTATCTGGAATCAAGAATGTAGACTTAGTTACTTGGCAAGTTAACAACGAATGGTACAAAGATTTTAGATTAGCAGTAGAAGACTATCGAGGTCTAAATAGTGTTGAAGATCATTTGTATGCAGGAAATTGTAGCATCGATCTTACTTTGGGAGAATCGGTAACAATTATTGCTAGTGCCGAAAATTGGGGGACTGGGGGACTAGGCGACGGGGAGACGGAGAGACAAGGGGATGGGAAGTTAATCGATCTATTTTATGCTAAAAATAAAATAGACACTGCACCAGAATGGATCGAGCAACTAGTTTTGGCAGCAGATCAATTTATTGTAGATCGCCCACTAGAAGATGTTCCCGAAGGTAAAACGATTATTGCTGGCTATCCTTGGTTTGGCGACTGGGGTAGGGATACGATGATTAGTTTGCCAGGATTGACTTTAACTACTGGTCGTTTTGAGGTGGCGAAGGTTATTCTCCAAACCTTTGCGAGATATATCGATAAGGGAATGTTACCCAATGTATTTCCCGATCGCGGTGAAACTCCAGAGTATAATACTTGCGATGCTAGTCTCTGGTATTTTGAAGCAATTCGAGATTATTATGCTCATACAAAAGATAAGCAGCTATTAATAGAGCTTTTTCCTGCTTTAGTTGAAATTATTGCTTGGCATCGACAAGGAACGAGGTATAACATTCATCTGGATGATGATGGTTTGATTTATGCAGGAGAAGCAGGAGTCCAATTAACTTGGATGGATGCTAAGGTTGGAAATTGGGTAGTTACGCCTCGTATTGGTAAGCCCGTTGAGATTAATGCCCTCTGGTACAATGCTTTAATTATTATGTCTGAGTTTGCTCTGCTTTTGGGTAAATCGGAGCAAGAATATTTAGCGATGGCAGATAAGACTAGAAAAGGCTTTGAACGCTTTTGGAATGGCGATTTGAACTACTGCTATGACGTATTAGATACCCCAGCTGGCAATGATGATTCTCTGCGTCCAAATCAAATTTTTGCCGTATCTTTGCCTATGCCTAAAAAGGGCAAAAGCTTTTTGCCCCTACTGGATGATCAACAACAAAAACAGATTGTAGATACTGTATCGCGACATTTGTTGACTTCTTATGGATTGCGATCGCTTTCTCCCGAACATCCCGACTATGTTGATATCTATGGCGGAAATCCCCTACAGCGAGATGGTGCATATCATCAGGGTACAGTTTGGGGCTGGTTAATCGGTCATTTTGTTCAGGCACATCTTAAGGTATATCAAGATCCAGAACTTTGTAAGTCTTTTCTCAAACCAATGTCAAATCATCTTGCAGGAGGCTGTGTTGGAACAATGAGCGAGATTTTTGATGGCGATGCACCTTTTGTTCCTAGAGGTGCGTTTGCCCAAGCATGGAGTGTAGCAGAAGTCTTAAGAGGTTGGTCGATGGTAAGTGGCTAACTACTATTGAATTTAATAGCTAAAACTAATAAATTACTCGATAAATCAATGAACAATATCAATGATTATTATCAAAAAGATTTAGCATATATCCACGATGTTGGCTTTAGCAATTTTGCCCTCCAAGCTACTGCTGCCATTATAAAAATAATACACGATAGTAATATTAGATCGGGTTTAATAGTTGATTTAGGTTGTGGAAGTGGATTATCAGCCCAAAAATTTATCGAAGCAAATTATCGAGTTTTAGGAATTGACATTTCTCAAGCAATGATTGAAATTGCCAGAAAAAGAGTTCCAGAAGCAGAGTTCAAAGTTCAATCTCTGTTTAAAACCGAGATTCCTAAGTGTAATGTTGTGACGTCAATTAGCGAATGTCTTAACTATCTTTTTGATGAAGAAAATAATAGTCTAACTCTAGCAAAATTATGCGATCGCGTTTACCGTTCTTTACTACCTGGAGGGATATTCATCTTTGATATCTTGACCCCTTTTACTACCAAGAAAACTCAAAGATTTACAGAAGGAAAAGATTGGATTGTTATGGTTGAAAAACAAGAAGATCGAGAAGCAAAAACCCTAAGTCGTCGTATTATTACTTTTCGTAAAGTAGGAAAAGTTTATCAAAGAAATGATGAAACCCATCATGTCCAACTTTATGAATCATCAAAAATTATTGATCAATTGCGTCGAGTTGGTTTTCAAGTACAAACTCAAAGTAGTTATGGTGACTTGGAATTAGCACCAGGTCATACGGTTTTCATAGCTCGCAAAATCTAAAATAAAACTTTTTTAACAAGATATAATTCATGACTAAAAATATCGAAAGCAATGCTCAAAAATGGTGGCAGAGTGGCATAATTTACCAGATATACCCTTTGACTTTTGCCGATGGTAATGGCGATGGAACGGGAGATATTCAAGGTATTATTCAAAAATTAGATTACCTAAATGATGGCAATCAAGATAGTAAGACTTCATTAGGAATAGACGCTATTTGGCTTTCTCCTATCAATGAATCACCGATGATTGATAATGGTTATGATGTCAGCGATTATTATCAAATCTGTCCGACATTTGGAACATTAGCTGACTTTGAAGTTTTAATTGTAGAGGCTCATAAAAGAAATATTAAAATAATTTTAGATTTAGTAATCAATCACACTTCCAATCAGCATAGTTGGTTTATTGAATCTAGTTCGAGCAAAGATAATCCTAAAAGTGATTGGTATCACTGGCAAGATGCCGAACCAAATGGGGGAGTTCCTAATAATTGGCTATCTTATTTTGGTGGTACTGCTTGGACTTATTGTGAGGCAAGGGGGCAGTATTATTATCATGCTTTTAATGAAAACCAACCCGATATTAATTGGGCAAATCCTGAAGTCAGAAAAGCAATTTATAACATGATTCGGTTTTGGCTGGATAAAGGAGTCGATGGTTTTAGGTTAGATGCTTCTAGCGTCTTTAGTAAAGATAAATACTATCGCTATAATCCTGTAAAATTTGGCACTCATGACAAAAATGACTATAACAATCAAGAGCATTTATACGATAAAAACTTACCAGAGAATCATCAAATAATTAAAGAGATTAGAAAGATAATAGATGAGTATGATGAAAGAATCTTAATTGGCGAAACATTTATCGATAGTCGTCTTTACGATTCGACTATTTTCTATGGTCAAGATAACGATGAACTACACTTACCTTTTGCTTTTGAATTTCCTTTTAGCCCTTGGTATCCTGGTTACTTACAAAGAGAAATTGAGAAAAAGGAGTTAATAACGCCTAAAGATGCTTGTCCGACATATTTTTTAGACAATCACGATATTCCCCGACATTTATCTCGTTGGGTAGAATGTAGCCTCTGTACTAATCCAGATGCGATCGCCAAAGCTGCTGCCACTTTACTACTTACTGTCAGAGGAACTCCTGTAATGTATTACGGGCAAGAGATTGGCATGGTAGATCTGGTAGATATTCCCGAAGATCAGGTACGCGATCGCGCTACGGTAAAAAGTGAAACTGGAGAACTACCACCTGCAAGAGATGGTTGTCGTACTCCTATGCAGTGGGATACCTCAATTAATGCTGGTTTTACCTTTGGTAAAGATGTCGAACCTTGGTTGCCAGTAAATGATAATTACAAAGAAGTAAATGTAGTTGATGAATTAGCAGACCAAGATTCGATTCTTAACTTTTATCGTCAGTTAATTAAGCTTAGAAAAAATAGTAAGGCTTTATGCTATGGAAGCTGGAAAACTTTAATTAATTATCCTTACGAACATTTGGCTTATATTCGACAAATAGATGATGAAAAAATACTCATTATTATCAATTTTTCTTATGAAAAAGAATTGACTGTCGATGAATATATCGAACCAGAAAATTGGGAGGTGCTACTTTCAAATATTCTAGAAACTGGCAAAATAATTGATCTACCAAAAACCTTACAAGCATTTGAAATAACAATCCTTAAGAAGGAGTAGCGAGTAGGGTGCGGTTCGCGCATCTAGTAGCGTGACTGACAAGGAGATACCGCCCGTACATAAGTAATAAGTAGCGAGTAGATTCGAGACCCCGCGTCGCCGACAGGCGCAAGGGAACGCTCGAATCAGAGTAGCGAGTAATAAGTAATAAGTAATGAGTAAAGAATCACAACGTTTACAACAAAAAGAATGGAAAAACTGGGGGCCTTACCTTAGTGAACGGCAGTGGGGAACAGTCAGGGAAGATTATAGCGAGTATGGTGAAGCTTGGGACTTTTTTCCTCACGATCATGCGCGATCGCGTGCTTATCGTTGGGGAGAAGACGGTATTGCGGGGATTAGCGACTCTCAGCAGAACTTGTGTTTTGCGATCGCTCTTTGGAACGAACAAGATCCGATTTTAAAAGAGAGATTGTTTGGTTTGACGGGTAATCAGGGTAATCATGGGGAAGATGTCAAGGAATACTATTTTTATCTCGATAGTACTCCCACTCACTCTTATATGAAGTGTCTGTATAAGTATCCTCAAGCTGCTTATCCTTATCAATCATTGGTTGAAGAGAATCAAAGGCGATCGCGTTACGATTTAGAATATGAATTATTAGATACTGGTATCTTTGATGATAATCGCTATTTTGATGTGTTCGTGGAGTATGCCAAAAATACCCCAGAAGATATCGTAATTCAAATTACGGCAATTAATCGTGGTACAGAAACCAAACCTCTACACATATTACCTACCCTTTGGTTTCGCAATACTTGGTCTTGGAAAGAGGATGCAGTTAAACCTAATTTAAAAGTCTACGATCTTTTTGATAATTTTAGTGTGGTTCAAGCTATTGCAGATGGGACAGACAAACGTTTCTTATATTGCGATGGGATTACCTCATCCGATCTGTTATTTGTAAATAATGAAACTAATTATCAACATTTATTTGATACAGAAAACAGTTCGGCATATACCAAAGATGGTATTAATGATTATGTAGTTCATGGCAATGAAGAGGCGGTCGATTCTCATAAATTAGGGACTAAATTTTCTCCTCACTATCGGTTAAATATCCCTGGGGGAGAAACTAGAGTTATTAAACTACGCCTGAGTAATATCGATAATTTGACCCAACCCTTCTCTAGAGAATTTAACGATATTTTACAAGCTAGAAAACAAGAAGCAGATGAATTTTATCAAGAGATAACGCCCTTTTCGATTAGTCAAGAAGAAGGGAATATTCAGCGACAGGCGTTTGCAGGAATGCTGTGGAGTAAGCAATATTATTACTATTGCGTTGAAGAATGGCTGCAAGGAGATCCCAATAACCCCACACCTCCACCAGCCCGCAAAAAAGGTAGAAATCATCAATGGAAGCATTTAGATAATGCCGAAATTATTTCGATGCCCGATAAGTGGGAATATCCTTGGTATGCTGCCTGGGATTTAGCTTTTCATGCTTTACCTTTAGCCATGGTAGATCCAGAGTTTGCCAAAGAACAATTAGATCTAATGACTCGCGAGTGGTATATGCACCCCAACGGACAGCTACCTGCTTATGAATGGGCGTTTGGTGATGTTAATCCCCCCGTTCATGCTTGGGCAACTTGGCGAGTGTATAAAATAGAGGAAAAGCAAACAGGAAAAGGCGATCGCACTTTTTTAGAAAGAGTTTTTCAGAAGTTATTGCTTAACTTTACTTGGTGGGTAAATCGCAAGGATGCTGAGGGGAACAATGTTTTTGAAGGGGGTTTTCTCGGTTTAGACAATATTGGCGTATTCGATCGCAGTTCCCCTTTACCTACTGGAGGCTTTATCGAACAGGCTGACGGTACTAGCTGGATGGCAATGTACTCGCTCAATATGCTGACTATTGCTTTAGAATTAGCCAAAGAAAATCCTGTCTATGAAGACATGGCGACTAAATTCTTCGAGCATTTTATCTATATCGCTGATGCTATGACCCATATTGGCGAAGAGACTACGCAGTTATGGGATAAAGAAGATGGATTCTTTTACGACGTGCTGCATCTACCCGACAATAGTCGAGTCAGACTAAAAGTGCGATCGATGGTAGGCTTAATTCCTTTATTTGCCGTAACTACCCTCGAACCAGATCTACTCAAACGTTTGCCCAATTTTAAACAAAGACTGGAGTGGTTTATTAACAATCGTCCCCAACTCAAACGTAACGTCGCTTGTATGGAATCGGAAGGGGTGGGGGCAAGACGAATGCTAGCACTGTGTTATGCAACCATCGATCGCCTAGAATCTCAAGATAGATTAAGGCAAATTCTAGTCAAGCTTTTAGACGAAAACGAGTTTCTCAGCGACTATGGTATCCGCGCATTATCAAAATACCACGACGAACACCCCTATACTTTTTATGTTAATGGAGAAGCCCATACAGTAAACTACGAACCAGCCGAATCTTCTAGTGGTTTGTTTGGCGGTAATTCTAATTGGCGAGGACCAATTTGGTTTCCCGTAAATTATTTACTAATTGAATCTCTACAAAAATTTCATCATTATTTGGGAGACGATTTTAAGGTTGAATGTCCTACGGGTTCGGGTAATTGGCTAAATTTATGGCAGGTAGCCGATGAAATTTCACGACGGTTGACGCAAATATTTTTACCCGATGACTCTGCTAAACGTCCTGTCTATGGCAATATCGAGCAGTTTCAAAACGATCCTCACTGGAAAAATTTAATTCTCTTTCATGAATATTTCCATGGCGATAATGGTGCGGGAATTGGCGCATCCCATCAAACGGGCTGGACAGGGTTGATTGCCAAACTAATCCAGCAGCAAGCTGAATATTAAGCAACGGAGAATGTAATAATTATTTCTGCTACCCCACTCCCCAATTCCCCTAAAAACCGTTGTTTTCTGGGGAAAATTCAGATATAGTCCTGAGATTGCGGATCAAATTACGAATTGATGCAGAGCTTTCTAATGCTTCAATAGCACGTTCGTGGTGAGTCTTCGCTAAAACATCTGAACCAGCTTGAGCGTAGCGAGCGCTCATACTTTTAAGCAGACGACCTCGTTCTTCTAGAGTTCGTAGGGCAATCCATAGAGCTTTTTCGGTTGCTTCGTTCTGTTCTTCAATCAGAGTACGACCAGTAAAAGCGTGACCGACATGACAGCGATAGCGCAGCAAAGAATCTTGATTATCGTCAATTTGATTAGTATCATCATTATTACCTAGTTGCCACAAAGGACCTCCACAACTAGGACAGCTATGTGCGACAGGTTTACCGATTTGCTGCATGTCACGGGGATCGGTAATTGCTTTTAGAGTTATGGGGGCTTCTAGTAACAAGTCTGGAGGAATTTCTTTGACTATTGTCGGTGTCTGCTTGACTCGTTCAATTAAAAGTTCTGCTATATCCACCAGAGATACAACCCGATCTACCTCCACATTGGCGATCGCGCTTTTAGGCATACTACTATATTCTGCCTCATTGGGATTTTGAACAATTGTCATTCCACCACAGGCTTTGATTGCCTGTAGTCCAGCAGTTCCATCATCAAGCATTCCCGTTAGGATCACTCCTGTGGCGTAAGATCTGTAAACTACTGCAGCAGTGCGAAACAAAGGATCGATAGCAGGGCGCATTCGATTCTCGCGAGGACCCCTCATCACTCTGATACGTCCTAATTCGAGGGTAAGGTGTAAGTCGGGTGGTGCTAGATAGATGTGCCCAGACTTAATTGATTCTCCATCTTCGGCAAAGGTGACTGGCAATTTGCTGACTTTGGCTAAAACTCTGCTCAAATTACTAGAAGCTTCGCTAGAGAGATGTTGGACAACATGTATAGACCCAGGAAAGTCTTGTGGTAATGTCTGTACAACAGCTTTCAAGGCTTGCACACCGCCTGCGGATGTACCAATAGTGATTACGTGATGATTCTTCAATAGTAAATAATGCTTAAATAATGCTAAATTCTGCTTAACTCACTGACTGCACATTTAATGTTATCGCTGTTTCAAAACTGAAGCCTCGTATTGCCGATTGATTTTCATCAGTTTTTCCCAAGAAGTTTGTTCAATGTAGAGGAATATTTTACTCCTTTGAATAGATTCTTACTAAGATTAGTCAAACATCTATTTAATAATTTACACCTTATCTGTTGGTTTTTGAATAAATTTGTTCCGATAGGGGGTTTTGCACCAGCCTGAATTAGTTAAAAATGTTGTAATCAGTAATTTGAATAATAATTAAGACAACGGGCAAGTAATAAAGACTTAACAAATCACTATGACTGAATCAATTTCAGAACCAAATAATTTTTTTATTGTTGCTATTGGTGCTTCTGCTGGGGGATTACAGGCTTTAGAAACATTCTTTAGCAATTTACCTGACCAACCAAATGCAGCTTTTGTAGTGGTTCAGCATTTATCTCCCGATTTTAAGAGCATGATGACGGAGATTTTGCAACGTAAAACGGCAATGTCAGTAAAATCAATTACTGATGGCATTAAAATTCAGCCTAGTCAAGTTTATGTCTTGCCCCCAAAAAAACATTTAATTGTCCAAAATCGTCGCTTACACTTAATTGAGTCTCCTGAGTCTTTTGATTATCCTATTGATAAATTTTTAAATTTTTTGATCAAAGAATGGGGAGAAAAAACTATTGCTATCTTACTTTCAGGAACGGGTAGCGATGGTACTAAAGGAATTAAGGCAGTCAGTCGCGCTGGAGGAATTGGTTTAGTACAGTCTCCTGAAACTGCTCAGTTTAATAGTATGCCCAGCAATGCTATTCCTTCGGGTCTGATCGATGAAATTCTCTCTCCCCAAGAACTTGCCCAGACTGTATATGAGTTGATTCGTTATTCTGATAATTTTCCTAACTCTTCGGCTGAAGAAGCAGTCTTAATCGATCCCGAACAGCTACAAACAATACTTAACATCCTGGCAGAACGAGAAGAAATTGATTTTTCGCATTACAAAATTAGTACTATTTCCCGGCGTATTCATCATCGTTGCGCCCTAACTCACTGTACTAATTTAACCGAGTATCTTGATTTACTAGAAACTTCAGAAGAAGAACAAAAGCTACTGCGTCGTGACCTACTAATAGGGGTGACGCAGTTTTTTCGCGATCGCCCAGCCTGGGAATATTTACAATCTCAGGTATTGCCAGAATTAATTGAGCGAGTTAAACCCCAAGAACAGCTAAGAATCTGGATTTCTGCCTGTGCTACGGGAGAAGAAGCTTATTCGATGGCAATTTTAATCGATGAAGCGATCTCTAAAGCGGATCGACCAATTCAAGCCAAGATTTTTGCTACGGATATTGATACCAATGGTTTGGAAACAGCTGCCCAAGGAATTTACTCTGAAAGTATCAGTAAAGATATGAGTCCCGAACGTTTAGTAAAATATTTTACTTTTACTGGCGAACATTATCGGGTCAAACGTTTTTTACGGGAAATGCTGATTATTGCTCCCCATGACCTGACCAAAAATGCGGGCTTTTCTAAAATGAATCTGGTGACCTGCCGTAACGTATTAATTTATATGCAGCCTCAACTACAGCAGCATGTATTGCGCTTGCTGCATTTTGCCCTAGCAACTCAGGGAGTCTTATTTTTAGGTAGTTCCGAAACTTTGGGCGACTTATCAGAAGAGTTTTCGGCTTTGCAACCAAAGTGGAAATTCTTCCGCAAACGACGAGATATTGCCCTATCAATGGGGCAATTGACGCGCCCCAATGTGATTAGTCAATTGCCCCATAGTACTTCTCGTAATAAAGTCAAAGCAGACCGTCAGCTTGATCGCTTATTGTCAGAAGTATTCAAATATTGCTTGAACGAACAACCCATAACTTGTCTATTAGTCAATCAAAATAATCAGCTGCTGCGAGTTTTTTATAATGAAGCAGGACTACTAGAGTTCCCCGTCGGAGAAGCCATCCTCGACGTAACTGAAATAGTTAATCCAGGACTAAAACTGCCTCTTTCTACTGCTTTACATCGGGCAAAACGCGATCGCGCCAATTATTTAGAAAGTAATAAGAGTAATAATCGTCAAGAAGATGCCCAAAAGGCGAATCAGTCGGTTCTCTACACGGGAATCAAAATTAACCGCGCTGCGGAAGAACTAACTGTCAGTTTAAGGGTCGGTTCCCAAGGAGAAAATTACACCTTTGGGGATTATTTGATTGTGGTTTTGGAGATCGAAGTCTCCAATATTTTGCCGACAGCCACCATGAGGTTTGACATTGATGAGGAAGCAGCCAACCAACTGACGGAATTAGAATACGAACTGCAACAAACTCGCGAAAACTTGCAGGTAACTATTGAAGAATTGGAAACTACCAATGAAGAACAGCAGGCGACTAATGAAGAACTGCTAGCTTCTAACGAAGAATTGCAAAGTATTAACGAAGAGCTTCAGTCGGTCAATGAAGAGTTATACAGCGTCAACGCCGAACACCAGTCAAAAATTCAAGATTTAACCCAGTTAAACAACGATATTGATAATTTATTGCGCAGTACGGATATCGGCGTCATCTTTTTAGACCGCAATCTTAACCTACGTAAGTTTACCCCAGCAGCAACTGGGGCAATCAATATCAAACCCAACGATATGGGTCGTCCCATAGCTGATATTACCAACAATCTTAATTGTGCTAATTTACCTGAAATTTTTCAACAGGTAGTAGCTAGCAAAGAGCCTTTAGAGCGAGAGATGAAAGTGGCTCAAACAGGAGAACAGTTGTTGATGCGGGTTAATCTCTATCTACGAGAAGATGGTGCAGATGATGGGGTAGTGATCACCTTCGTGAAAATCGACGATCTCAAGCGAGTTCAAGAAGAGTTAAACCGAGCCAATTCCTTACTAGAAAATCTATACACTTCTAGCCCTGCGGGGTTAAGCCTCCACGATCGCGATTTAAAGTATATTCGCATCAATCAAGCTTTGGCTGATATTAACGGTTTCTCCGTATCAGAACATATTGGTAAGACTGCCAGAGAGCTTATTCCCGATTTAGCAGGGAATATTGAACCAATATTACGTCAGGTAATTGAAACCAATCAGCCCATCTGCGATGTACAAGTTCATGGTAGCACCCCCGCCCATCCCAATGTCCAACGCTATTGGAGTGCGAGCTATTATCCTGTAGACTTGCTTAACGGCAATCGCGGAGTTGGTTCGGTAGTGGTAGATATTACCGATCGCATTCAAGCTGAATCATCTCTGATTGAAAGCGAAGCCAAGCTCCTAGAAGCTCAACAATTAGCTAAGCTAGGCAATTGGGAAATTGTAGTTGAAGATGACTTTGAGTTAGACAACGCCAGACCAATTTGGTCGGCAGAACTGTTTAATATTTATGGTTTAGATCCCCAGCAACCAGTTCCTACCTTTAGCGAACTGCTGCAATTCCATCCCCCCCAAGAACGAAAAATTATTCGCACTGCTTTTACCGAACTACTTGAGCAGCACATACCCTACAATTTAGATTTAGGCTTTGAACGTCCCGATGGTTCGACTCGCTATCTTAATAGTATTGGGCGGGCAGCCTACGATGAGACAGGTCAAGTAATCAAGCTATATGGTGCGGTGATGGACATTACCGAGCGCAAGCAAATAGAAGCAGAACTATTACGGCAAAATCGGGCATTAGAAGAAGCGATTGCCGTTGCTCAAGCTGCTGATTCGGCAAATCAAGCTAAAAGCGATTTTTTGGCAAACATGAGTCACGAAATCCGCACGCCGATGAATGCAATTATCGCAGTTTCACAATTACTAGAATTTAGCGAACTAGATGTCGACCAGCTTAGCTTGTTAGACACCCTTAAATCTAACGGCAAAAGATTGTTAACTTTGATTGATGACATTCTTGACTTATCTAAAATTGAAGCTAGAGAATTAAAGCTGAATCCTCAAGAATTTACTTTCCCCGCACTAGCACAAACTTTACTCAATTCTTTTGCTCCCCAAGCAAAAGCTAAAGGATTAAACTTAACCGTTGATGTTGCCTCCGAGCTTCCTCCGTGGTGGATTGGCGATGATTTTCGCATTCAGCAAATTTTAAGTAATCTAATTAGTAATGCTCTCAAATTTACTGAAGAGGGTCAGATTAAGGTAACTATCTCCTTAGCAGAGCAAAATTTGACTCCCGATAATTTAGGGGACAACTCAGCGATTGAAGTCTATTTTGCCGTCAAAGATACTGGCATTGGTATCTCTACCCCAGCTCAAGCCAATCTCTTTAAAGCCTTTACCCAAGCGGATAATTCGACGACTCGACAGTATGGGGGAACGGGTTTGGGATTGACTATTTGCCGTCGAATTGTAGAGTTGATGGGCGGCTCAATTGACGTAGAAAGCATTGTTGGAGAGGGTTCTACTTTTTGGTTTACTTTACCTCTACAAGTAGTATCCAAAAACAAGGACTTACCAGCAGTAGAAGATAATATTGCTACATCGACAGTGACTAATCGCTCTCGTGATACTGTCAAAATTTTGCTGGTGGAAGATTATCCCGATAATCGCGATTTACTTTTATTTATGCTCGATGCGATCGGTTTTAAAGCCGATACCGTTACTAATGGATACGAAGCATTAAATCAGTTAGTACAAAATAAGTACGACATAATCTTAATGGACTGCCAAATGCCCGAACTCGATGGTTATCAGACAACACAAGTAATTCGCGAAAAAGAAGAACCAGAAAATTATCCAATTATTATCGGATTGACAGCTAACGCTATGGCAGGCGATCGCCAAAAATGTTTAGATGCAGGAATGGATGATTATATTAGCAAACCTGTTGATTTAAATGATTTGTCATCTATATTACAAAAATGGCTAGAAAACAAATCTTAACTCAATAAATACTTACTCAGATTTAATATAATCAACGACTGGGTTTGTTGGGTAGGATCATCTTTTTTGAAAGCGATCGCGTCCCCGAAATACGTGGAGTTTCATCAGGGGCGCGATCTCTGTTGAAAGCGAATTGGAAGTTAATACTACTTTAACAATTGTGATTAGCTTAAATAAAGGTATAAATTACCTGGATCATTAGATCGCTAATCAACAACTAGATAGCGTTTTTTCCTGGTATGTCAGTGGTAATTCTAAGATGCGCTACATTAACCACACCTACGCCAACTTCTAAAGTAACTCTTTCTGCATTCATGTTTTTTTCTCGCACTCTTTCACCTGCAACCTGAATTACATCTATCGCCTGATCGACCGCAGCCTGAATCGCTTCTTCTGTAACTTCTTCTGCTTTACCATTAGTAATATTCGATACTTGACTAGCAACTTTTTGACCAGTCTTTTCAACCGCACTACTAACTTGATTGATGATCTTTTGGCTTTCTTGTGGAATGTTTTCTAAATCCATTGTTTTGGCAAATAAGTTTTGATTAGTCTCTACTCCAGTATGAACAGGATCGAAACTAAAATTCATCATCCGTAAGATAGTCTTGCCAGCAAGCATTCTCGATCAAACACCATAATTAATCAATTATTTGAGTTTATTTACATTTATTGAATAACCAGTATGTATAAAACGCATTCTTGCTGGTTTTCCGTTGAGTTTTGGTAAGTTTTGCTACAAAAAATAGCCAATTTAGATGCCATCTTTAAAGTGAAACAAGCAAAGAAACATCAATGAAGAACTTGGCATCGTTTGTACTTCCTTCAATTTTGGGTTTGGTCGCAGGAATTGGACACGGTATTGCATCTCATCAACAAAATCTTCCTTTTTCTCTGGCAGATCAAGTGATTGAATCAGTTCAACCAAGCAATTCTTTTAATTAGCAACAAAAGTTGCTAATTAAAAATGTTTAAGCCTTATTACAAAAATATTAATTTTTTACTAAAAAGTAGCTGTTGTTACAAATATCTCTAGATAATGGAAAGGTAACAGAGATCCCGCCGTATCCGTCATCAACGGAAAAGCTGAGGTATTCTCCGTCCGCATTCCGCGGTGAAATATTTGATAACTTATATAGAGGCTTTAATCAATGAGATTACAAACAGCAGCAGATAATACTTCTAGTTTAGACAAAGCTTTGGGTTTTACTTTGGCAGCTTTTTCGATGTTTGTGGTTGGTTACACAGCAACTCGCGCTTTTTTGGCTCAACCCCAAGCTCAAAATTCTGGTTCTGCTAATTCCGATCTAGTTATTCCTCATCAAGCTACATTGTGGAGCGACTTAGGAAATTAATAATTCTAATAATTTAATTATTATGATAACTGTCAAATTGTCAGTTATCGATCTAAAAAATAGCTAAGATTTTGACTTCTGAGTAAATTTTCAGGAGTCTTTTTGTTTTTTTGACAAATTTAATTTAATTATGTATTATGTAAGATAACAAACTCCAAACTGGGCAAGTTAATTGAGACTAAACCAAGTCTTGATAGTATGACGAGGGCGCGAAGGAAATCGATTGGAGCTACAAACAAAACGATTTTTAACGGAGTCTAATAGTCTTGGAACAGTTGTAAATAATTGTTTTTGATAACTTCTAATAGATGCTTAATAACAGATATCTTGGTCAGCGGTAATTTTCTGGAAATATATTTATTGCTGCTATTGCTGAATACTCATATTTAGTTATTAATATCTGTCAAAAAAAGCGAAGAAGTTCGAGAACTCAATATTTCTCTGTTTGAGATTTTAGAACAGACAGAAAATGAAAAAAATTAAATCTCAACTTGCTTCTTTAGTTAGTTTATCCTTACTTACTGGTAGTCTCAGTGCTTGTGGAAGTGTTCCTGGTACTAGTGTAGTCACCGTCGAACCTGGTTTTGCAGGTTTGAAAATTCAACTTTATGGCGGAGAAAAAGGGATTGATAATGCAGAACTGGTTTCGGGGCGAGTTTGGTATAACGGATATACAGAAAACGTGGTAGTTTTTCCTACCTATATCAACACCTATCCCTTTACCAAATCCACTACAGAAGGCTCTCTTACTGACGAATCAGTGGTATTTTCCGTTAGTGGTAGCCCTGTTTCTGCTGATGTAGGGGTTTCCTTTGGATTTACCACCGAGATGGTATCCAACAAAAACGGCACAAAATTACATCACTTTTATAAAAAGTATCGTAAAACTCCCGATGCTTTTCGGGCGAATGAGTTACGTAATGGCTTGCGCAATTGTTTTTCTACCGTTGCTGAAAACCAAAAGTTAACCCCTTCGATGCTACCTTACAATCAGCAAAAGCTGGTAGCAGGAGTGACTGAGTGTACTCAACAACGTTTCCCCACTATCGCCATTCAGGATGTTTCCTTATTATCACCTTTACGACTACCCCCAGATATTCAAAAAAGTATCGACGAACAATTTGCTGCTCAACAGGCTGCCCAAACCGCAGAAGCCAATCGTCGTAAAGTAGAAGCAGAAGCTGCGGCTAATATTGCTAGAGCCAAAGGTGAGGCTCAGGTTGCGATCGAAAGAGCCAGAGCTGAGTCGGAAGCTAATCGCTTGCGAGCAACATCGATTACTTCTGAACTATTAAAGCTAGAACAACTTCAAATTGAAAGGGAAAGAATTAATAAATGGAATGGCAATGAGCCAAGCACCATCATTCAATCTCCAAACGTGCAGTTGGGAAGCAGGAAATAAACTGCTTGATTTAGTAATATCCTTTAAGACAGATGACAAGAGTGTGGGATTTATTTTAAGGTGAAGTCTTGATCAAACTAAAATCTAACTTTAAATAAAGACTGTGGTACCTTTAAAAGACGAAAATCCAATTAAAATTACCCCTTATGTAACTTATATCTTAATCGCAGCTAATATATTAGCGTTTGTTTATGAATTAAGTTTAAATCCCAATCAGTTAAATATATTCTTTCATTTATTTGCGATCGTTCCTCAAGAATTAACCGCTAGTCTTAATGGTGTTGCTATTAATCAAGGCGTACCAGAATTAGCCACCTTAGTTACTTCCCAGTTTCTTCATGCAGGTTTTACTCATATTGCTTTTAATATGCTGTTTTTGTATATTTTTGGTAACAACATTGAGGAAGAATTGGGAAGTTATAAGTATTTATTCTTTTATTTAGCCTGTGGCGTATTAGCAGGTTTGTCACAGTGGTTTTTCTCGGCAATGTCTACTGTTCCCTCTCTTGGGGCAAGTGGCGCGATCGCAGGAGTTATGGGAGCATATATTCTGAAGTTTCCCCAGGCTAAAATTGTCACCCTCGTACCTTTAGGATTTTTCTTTCCCCTGTTTAGAATACCTGCTATCTACTTTTTGGGTTTTTGGTTTTTGCAACAGGCTTTTAATGGTGTTGCTTCTTTTGAAGTGCAGGCTAGTGTCGGTATGGAAAGCGGTGGCGTAGCTTATTGGGCGCACGCAGGAGGTTTTATTTTCGGTGCAATATTAGGACCGATACTGGGATTATTTTCTCAAGATAAATCAGAATCAACTATTAATAATTAATTATCACATATTTGTAAATCTTATTTGTAAATCTTAAATATTAGGAGATCTAGCTATGAATCTAGGAACGCTAATTGGATTTTTAGCGATTATTATTGCTTTATATATACTATGGCAAATTAAACAGGTTTTATTATTAGCCTTTGCTGCAATTGTGTTTGCTACTGCTATTAATCAGCTAGTCAAACTGTTACAGAAAAAATTTAATTTGAACCGAAAAATAGCGATCGCTATTTCTGTTAGTGGGGTCTTAACTTTCATTATTGGCTTTATCGCTTTAGTCATTCCTGCCTTTATCGAACAATTTAAAGAATTAATTACCCTTGTACCTATCGGACTAGAGCAGTTTAGTAACTTAAATGAATGGCTACATAATTTATTACCCGATAATTTAATTGAAGAAGTTAGAGGATTAGAGTCTTTAACTCAAAATATACGATCTTGGCTAAATGGTTTTGTCGGAAACTTCTTCAATCTATTTTCGAGTACCTTGGGGATTTTTCTCAACTCTTTATTAGTAGTTGTAGTTACCATCATGCTATTAGCAAATCCAACTCCATACAGACAGATATTCTTGCTAATGTTTCCTGTTTTTTATCGTAAGAGAATTCAGTTTATTCTGACAAAGTGCGAAAAGAATCTTGGTGGTTGGGCAATCGGAATTTTATTTAATATGGCTGTAATTGCAATTCTTAGCGGAATTGGCTTATGGGCATTGGGAATTAGATTACCTTTGGCTAATTGTTTGTTAGCAGGATTTTTAACTTTTATCCCTAATTTAGGTCCAGTACTTAGTGTCATTCCTCCTACAGCAATGGCTTTGTTAGATGCACCCTGGAAAGCTTTGGCAGTAATTGTTCTTTATATTGTAATTCAGCAGATAGAAAGTAATATTTTGACTCCGATTGTCATGAAAAAGCAAGTATCTTTATTACCTGCATTTACCTTATTATCTCAAGTAGCTTTTGCGGTTTTCTTCGGCGTTTTAGGATTATTTTTAGCATTACCCATTACTGTAGTAGCTCAGGTTTGGCTAAAAGAAATTTTGGTCAAAGATATTTTAGATCGTTGGCAACCAATTAAAGATCGCGATCGCCATAATCATTCAAATAGTCGCCCTAACAATCGACAATCAGAACGTCAACAAGTTCTCATGAAAAAACTCTGATTGATAAGCTGAACAATTATTTACTCTGATAATACATATTAAAAATTTATTAAATTTGATAGAGCTACAAATATTGCAGGTTAATCTATTAAAAATGAAATAAAACAATTCCCGTAACGAAGGATCTGAGGTTTGTTGAACTTACCATCACCGTTAAATAAGATCTTTGCAAATACAGAAGATTTGCCATTGTTTTTTGATAATCTAATGTATGGTATAGCCGAGTTATTGAGATGCGATCGCTGTTATCTCTATATTCGAGATCCTCAATTGCAAACATATCAAATTCCCCATTGTTACTGCATCCATCCAGAAATTCCCAATTTGACGCAAACGCAATCGGATACGGAATCATTCTATCGCAGGTCAATCGATCCTCTATTTGCGGCTGCGATGAATGGCGAACCTCATATATATATCGAAAATACGGAAAAACTTTTTTCTAGCAGTGATGATTGTGTTTTTTGGCAACAAAACTATTTAGAGCAAAAAGCCTTAATTCAGGCTCATATATTTATCGATGGAGAGCTATGGGGTATTATACAGGCTGCTCAATACGATCGCTATCGCCCTTGGACAAAATTTGATCGCGGTTTAATATCTCAAATTGTAGATCAGATTGCTCCTTTGGTCACAGTGTATGTCAAACGCCAATTACACGGTAATGTGCAGTCTCTTCATGACGGGTATCAATAAATAAGGAAATAAATGTTCAATGTTCTAAGGTGATTACCGTAACTTCGGGGGGACAGTTGAAACGCCCTGGGCGATACGTACCTAGACCACGATTGACGTAGAGTTGATTTTTACCTATTTGATGCCAGCCTTCAGACCATTTCCAATGCTTTACTACTTTGGCGCAATCTTTGAGATAGGGTACATAGTTGCGAATATATTTGGGGACATGCTTTCTTATTTTGGGTAATAAAGCAACCACAGGACCATAATTAGGTAGTACTATTTGTCCTCCATGAGTATGACCTGAAAGTTGCAGATCGACCCGATATTGTTCGATTGCGCTAGCAGAATCAGGATTATGGGATAAAACGAGACGGGGAACATCAGCAGGAATTTGGGCAAATACTGGTGCGGGTTTAAATTCTCTCGACCAAAAATCTGGTAATCCAGCGATCGCCAGATCCTTTCCTAGGGGATAGGCTACTTCATTCCAGAGTATCTTAAGATCTATTTCAGCGAGGGCTTTGGTGATTATCTGTCTGGCTGTGCTAGGAATTAGATCGTGATTGCCCAAACAACCATAAATTCCGTGTTTGCTTTTGAGATTTTTAAGATATTGCGCCAATTGACCAATGGGTGCGGGATTATCTGTGACAAAATCCCCCGTAATCATTACTAAATCGGGGTTTTCCGCATTACTAATGGCGATCGCTTGCTGAAGAGTAGTTTTGCTCAAACGGATTCCATCGTAGTGCAAGTCGGATAACTGGACTATAGTTGTTCCAGACATTCTAGCAGGCAAATCGTTAATCGCGATCGCAATTCTTTCTACTTTAATTGGTTCTGTAATCATAATTTGTCTAACAGCGTTAACTATAAGGTAGTGTTTGTTAAATAATTAATGTCACTAATGTTACAAGCGATCGCTTAAAATGTTTGAGAAAGTTAACATATTTATTGCACTGTTATTTTAAAATATTAGTTTTTAAAATATTAGTTTTTTTAAAATATTAGTTTTTTTAAAATTGTACTTAGTTGTTAGTGAAATTATCTAGGTAATATTTTGATTAAAAATCACAAAATCAAATCCAATGATTACATTTTAAGCATAATTATGATCGGCAAAATACTGAAGTAAAGTATTTTACCGAAATATACCGTTAGAGAATATTCCGAGGCGATTAAGCAATTATAAAAGTTATTTTAGCTGTAGAGAAGATGGTAAATAAAACTCCTACAGTTAAAAATATTATGTTTGAACAATTTAATCTCGAATCCGATTCTGTAACTTTAGTTGATGCAATATTAGTTGATGATTCGGGTCTAGAAATAGTACCAGATAGTATTAGTTTTGAAGGAGCGGAAGAGCAAACTTCTTTTTATGACGGTAGTTTAGAAGAATTGGGGATTGATGCGGGTATTCTTTTAACTTCGGGAGAAGGAAATCCACCAACAGAAAATACTCAAACAAGTTTTGGGACAGCAGGTTCAAATGTTACTGACGAACAATTACAAGCGATCGCCGATAGTGCTTTTGAAGGTAATGGCGGAGTTACAGATGTCAATTTTATCGAATTTTCTTTTGTCGTAGACGATCCTGACATTCGCTCAGTTTCTTTCGATCTGGTATTTGGTTCAGATGAATATCCTGAATTTTCTGATAGCACTTTTGTCGATGTTGGGGGAGTCATTGTTAATGGTAAAAATGTCGCTTTATTTAATAATGAAGCTACCCAACCTTTGAGTATTGTTAGTGAAAATTTGAATGTAGGTAACTTCATCGATAATAGCGATAATTCTTTACCTATTGAATATGATGGTGTAAGCCCAGTTTTAAAAATTTCGGCACCAGTCAATCAAGGTGAAAACACAATTAAATTTGGTGTTGCCGATACAGGAGATCAAATTTATGATTCTGGTTTGTTTATTGCTAATTTAGCTTCTACTACCACTAATACAGGAAATAGCGGTAGTGGAGTTTTGATCGAGCAGTCTGGAAGCGAGCAAGATGACGAAATCGTTGGTACTGCTGATAATAACTTTATCGAAGGTCTTGAAGGCAACGATGTTATTGATGGTGGCGATGGAGTCGATCTAATTGAAGCAGGTGCAGGCAATGATTCGATCCAGGGTGGTGTAGGAGCAGATACTATCAATGGAGGTGCAGGTGCAGATCTAATTGAAGGTGGTGCAGACGCAGATATCTTAACGGGTTCTACTGGCTCAGATACCTTTTCTGGTACTCCAGAAGAGTTGAATGGTGATACAATCTCCGACTTTGTAGATAACGATGAAATTGTAGTCAAAGATGCTATCTTTACCATGGATGATGTCACCATTACTCTAGGTTCAGCTATCTTAGATATCGATCTCGACCAAGATGGAGCGAGTGATACTACCATTACTTTAGAAGGTGATTTTAGCGATACAGAATTTACTGTAGAGTCAGAATCTGTAGATGGTGTTGACACCACAACTATTACCTCTGTAGTAGAAGATACGGGGAGTATTTTAGACATGATGGATTTGACAGCAGACGAAGTAGTTTCTACTACTTTTGAAACTGAAAGATCTGCTTTTTTCAATAACACCGTTGATTTTTATCCAGTTGATGGGGATGGTAACATTAGCGACCCCACTTCTGGCAATACAATTGCCCCAGGAGATTCTGGATACACAGAAGCAGCTTTGGCAAATCGTCTTGGTTTAGATATCAGTGCCGAGGATGAGGCGAATGTCAATCTTTCAGGAGAATTGACTGGAGGCAACCTTTATGCACCGATGATTGCAGTTGATGGAGATTTCGCAGCTTTATCAGATAGCGATACCAGTAACGATCCAACTGTTTATTTTGCCTATCAAGCAGCAAATGCTGATGGTTTTGACCATATTCGTACTACTGGCAACCAGTTCAGTTTTGAAGATTTACCTGACGGTGGTGATTTTGATTTTGACGACATGATTATCAATGTTGATTTTTAATCGTCATAGTTTTAGTTTGTAGTTGACTTTTGACAGCGAAGCACAATGCCTCGCTGTTTTTTGATAATTGCAACTAGAATAATGTACAAAATCAATTTAAGATTAGGAGTCTATATCTGTGGCATCATCTCCAACTCGAATACTGATAGCTGCTAGCGGTACTGGAGGACATTTGTTTCCAGCGATCGCTCTAGCGCAACAGCTACCCGATTATGAAATAGAGTGGTTGGGTACTGCTAAGCGTATGGAAACTAGTCTCGTACCCGATGATTATCCCCTCAATATTATTGCGGTAGAAGGTTTTCAACAAAAGTTTAGCCTCAAAAGTCTCAAGATTATTACAGGCTTGATAACTTCAATTTGGCAAACTAAAAAATTAATTACCGAGCGCAATATTGATGTGGTGTTTACTACAGGGGGGTATATTGCTGCCCCTGCTATTTTAGCTGCGCGGTTAAATAAAAAGCCGACAATACTTCACGAATCTAACTATATTCCTGGTAAGGTGACTAAGTTTCTCAGTCGTTGGTGCGATGTGGTGGCTTTAGGCTTTAAAGGTACAGCCCAATATTTACCCCAAGCAAAAACAATTTACGTTAGTACTCCAGTGCGATCGCAATTTCTCACGCCTCAAGCGATCAAGCTCAATATTCCCGATGATGCGGTTGTTATTTTGGTAGTCGGAGGCTCTCAAGGTGCTGTAGCAGTCAACAAACTAGTTCGTGAAGCTGCACCAGCTTGGTTTGACATGGGTGCTTATGTAGTTCATTTGACGGGAGAAAATGACCCTGATGCTGATAGTCTAGATCATCCTAACTATATCTCCATGGCTTTTTCTAATAACATGGCAGGATTGTTACAACGAGCTAATCTAGCAATCAGTCGTGCGGGGGCGGGTACAATTACCGAATTAGCCTTGACCAACACTCCTGCAGTATTAATTCCCTATCCCTATGCAGCAGAAGATCACCAAACCTATAACGCCCAAGAATTAAGTGATGCTGGTGCAGCGGTGGTATATCAACAATCAGAATTGACTGCTGATATTTTACAAGAACAAGTCGCTCAATATTTGCGATCGCCAGAACAATTAGAATCAATGGCAAATCAAGCCAAAAATTTGGCTGTTACCGATAGCGCAGAGAGGTTAGCAGAGATAGTACGTAATTTGACCCAGAGAAATAGCGATCAAGCAAAATCTCATGCTCCAACCAAAACATTGCCATCTTAGCCAATCGCGCCTAACCTAATTTGTAAAGATCTGATTTTTACAAGTTTTTCTGTACACTAGAAGACTAGATTTAATGTTTATGGTTGCGGGTTATGTCTTACGAATCTAAATTAGATAATAAATCTGGCAAGTTGATTAACCCAGCCCAATTATGTTTTTTAATATCAGTTGGTTTACATTTACTAGTTTTAAAATTTGGTTTACCAACTTTAAAATTTAATGATGAATCTGGTAGACGAGAAGTTTCGGTTATTGAACTAAATCCAGAACAACAGGCTCGTTTGCCCGATCTTTATCCTCAGCTAGACACCCCTAACGTTCCCAATCTTGCCGATCTACCTCCTGTAGATAACAGTAAACCTGCAGCCCCTTTTGCAATCCCACCTTCTCTAATTCCTGGTTTGGGAGATCCTAATAATCCTAATAATTTATCACCTTTACTAATTCCACCTCCTCCCAACTTTAACTTCCCCGATCTTCCCCCGATCACCGATATTACCCTGCCCCCTATTGGAGATCTGTCCGAGCTTCCTTTACCGCCCCAAATTAGTCCTGAAGACTTTAAAGTAGATCCCGCTAAACTACCTCCGCCAAATACAAATCAACCAGCTAACCCACCTACCCCAACAGGTAAAAAACCAGAAGCTACTCCAACTCCCAACCAGCCCCAAGCTCAACCAGACGAAAAACCAGCACCTAAACCTGAAGTCCAGACGAAGCCTACACCCGCACAAATTGAAGCTAAAAAAGTTGCGGATTCTCAGCAACGCATTCGTCAACTCAGTCAAAGTCTCAAAAAAAATTCAGATGGCACTAGTGACGAAGAAGCGAGAAAAAACTATATTGCGTGGTTAGCCAAAGTACAAGATATTCAACCAGAAACTATTGAAGTTGCAGGCACATATCCTAGAGATGCTTGTATTAGAAGACTTAAAGGGACTAGTGTTTATGGAGTAGTAGTTGATCTAGAAGGTAATGTAGTCGCTTTGGATCTGATTAAAGGAGCACAATACTCGATTTTCGATCAAGCAGCAGGAGAAGAAATTATCGAGAGCGTTTTGGATAATGACACGGAAAAGCCAAAACCTTATCAGGTAACAGTTAATTATGAGTATGATGCAGAAATTTGTCCTTCTTTGACTCTTCCTTCGATTCGCCGAAAAGAAGAAACCCAGCAACAAAAAGAACAGGTAGAAACAGAGAAAAAACCTTTACCAGGACTTGATTCTAAACCCAAACCCGAACCTGAACCCAAGCCTAAACCCGAACCCGAACCCGAACCCAAGCCTAAACCCGAACCTGAACCCAAGCCTGAACCTGAACCCAAGCCTGAACCTAAACCTGAACCCGAACCCGAACCCGAACCTTCAACTCCCTCGTTGCGCGATCGTTTAAGGGATATTCCTCTACCCGAACGCAAACCAGCGGATTTGAAAAATATTCCGTTACCAGATCAACCAAATTTTAAAAAATAATACCAGTATTTAAACTAAGTAAACTACATATAAATTAAGTTAATAGTAAAAGTTCGATAAATTGATTCCAGGTCAAAGATTGCTTACCTATTTGTCGTTGCAAAAAATCAACTTCTTCTTGGCTTAAAGCTTTTTCTCTAACGCTATTCATTGCTACATTCATTTCTGAAATGCTAATCAGATTGTCTTTGTTGGCATCAATTGGTAAAAAATAAGTTGTAAATGCTTCGTATTTATTCATCAAACGTCGATGTCGCAACATTAATTCGCCGAACTCTTGAAAATCAATCGCGCCATTTTTGTCCTTGTCCATACAATTAAAAAGATAAACCAACTCATCTTGTGAAGTGATTTGATTGGCTTTAACTAAGTAGGCAGCTAATTCTTGTGTCGATAATTCGCCACTGCGATCTGCATCAATCGCATCATAGATATAGCGAAGATCGCCCTTGACTGAATCCGTAGCTTGAGTAAATAATGAATTTGTCTCCTGTCCGTTGATAGCCGCTGTTAGTTGACGACGAAAGTTAGAAATTATTTCTTTGGCAGTAAGATAACGTTGTCTGTGTTCCTCTGGGCTAGTAACAGCGTGTAGAGCTACGGGTACTAAAGAAGGAAGAGAGCGACGTAAAAGCACGAAAAAACCAATAGTTACTAAACAAAAAGGCAAGGTTAAAACTGGTAGTCTCCATAATTTAGCTATTAGCGTTAGAACTGGAATTATTAGGGCACAAAGCAAGGCACAAGCCAAGCCAGCCAACAAACTAAGCCAGTTGGGAGCATAAAAAACTCCACCAATTGCCATTGCTGCTAATACAGAATTGTAGCCCCATAAGCCAGCATAGATGTCTGCAGGAATAATTCCTATTGCCAAACCGATTAAAATTCCGCTAATTGCTCCTAGCAAACCAACAAACGCCCCAAGGGGAGTACAGAGGGCAACAGCTAGTAAAATTAAGCTACCTACAATTATTTTATCTGCTAAAAAAACCTGTCCAAACCCAATCGGCAAGGCGGTTAGTAGTTGGTTGAAATTAAGCTGAAGGGAAGTTGTGGGTACGGTTGGTGTTCCTAATTGAAATAGAGATTGGGGAATAGAAGTTATCAAACTCAAAAATAACAGAGTCACCAGATTAAAGGGTAGAGTCAAAGGAGGTGACTTAAAGGTAGAAGCCCACCACACACCAAAAGTTTTCATCATTATGGTGGTAAGTGCTGATAAAACTACAATTGCCAATGCCCATGCTAAACTCCAATTACCATTTCCCGAACTACCAAAAGTAGCCAAGGCTGCACCAACTAAAATCCCGTTATAACCATAAATTCCATTACGGATTGTCTCTCGATCTAACTTTAAAGCGATCGCCGTTACAGTCGAACTTATTACCCCCAGAAGACTCATCAGTCCAATCCAAGGCGACTGAATCAACAAAGCTAGTAAAATCAACAATCCACTCAGAGGATTATTAACAAAGATAACTTGTCCAATACCTCTTAAATTGTAGTTAATAAAATCTAAAGTAGGTTGCTTAACTAAACGCTGATTTAGCTTTTGCATTGTTCCCAATCCTCCCCAAATAGATCTTTGACTAATATCTGGTTCGGGGGCAACAATTCGGGAAACTATTTCGTGTAAAGGTAAAGATCTATCTTTCATTATTTACTCAAGCGATGCCTGCGGCTAGCTTCGCGATCGCCTATTGTGTCTACTACACTTTGAAACACTCCCAAGGAATTTTCTGCCATCGTATTGAGAGTGTCTAGTAAGGGATTGATTTCGCAGATTTCCCAGCAACAAACTCGCGGATCTTTTACTAAAGCTGTATTTAATTCGCGAGCTTCATCAGCCCAAATTCCCCCAGGAACGGGCGTACCTGTTCCCATACAGATTGTTGAATCCATACTATCAACATCAAAAGTAACGTAGATTAAATCCACTTCAGCCAAATAATCCAAACATTTGCGTGCTGTGACTGCTGCTCCCTGTTCTCGTAATTCATTAGTGCTAATTATCGGAATATCATGTCGAGCTATTAACCTATCTTCTGCTGTCTCGGTATCTCTTACCGAGACATAAATTAAGTCTCTAACATCTAAATTCGCTGTCTGAGGAACCCCCAAAACCTTGCTCATCTCCCAAAATTCGGTAGTTTCTGCATCGAGAGAGTTAGTTTGATGTTCTGTATTGTCGTTAGCCGTAGCGATCGCTAGTGGCATACCATGCATATTTCCTGATGGAGTAGTGTAAGGGGAATGAATGTCTGCATGAGCATCAATCCAAACTACCCCTAGTCGTCGATCAGGAAAAGCTTTTTTGATACCTGCAATTGTACCTGCCGCAGTCGAATGATCGCCTCCAAGAACCAGGGGAAATAAGCCATCTTTTAAAGTAGATGCGACTAAATCAGTAGTGCGCTCGAATACTTTGTAAATTGCATCAATGTACTTAGCATGAGCATAAAGTTTTGAACTTTGAAGTGCCTGATTTTCGTTTTGGACGCTACGGCTATCCATACCGACAATACCGTTATGCGATCGCATTCTAGCAGCCTGTTTATTGATGGCAACTTCTTTTAAAAACGCAATTCCTCCTGAAGCACCACGCTTTCCTGCACCTAGATCCGAATCCACCTCAATTAATACCATCGAAGATACTTCCGCTACTTTTTTATACTGAAGTAGTATTTTCTTAAAACTACGTAGGGCAGCTATAGTTATTTTTAGGCTCGATCCAGTTTGCTGGGTAGCAATAAACTCTTCAAAATCAATTGTGCCGTTGCCGTCAAGATCGGCAGCTTTAATCGCCTTGGTAAGTTCTGCTTCGCTGGCATTTGGCTTTAAACAGCGAACTATCGGTAAGAATTCCTCAAATGAAAGATAACCACTGCGATCAACATCAATTAAATCGAATATTTGTCGTAAGTCGGCAGTAACATCTAAATCTTGGCGTTGAGACATCCAGTCAATAAAATGCTTTTTGGTAACAACTCCATCATCATTGATCTTATCAAGTAGTTTTTGGCGATCGCCTACTGTGATTCCCGCTCCCAAAACCTCTAAAGCCTCAATAACTTCACTGCGGGTCAATACTCCATCGCCGTTAGCATCAAAAATAGCATAGACACGCTCAAATTCTGCTATCCTTGCGGTGGAGTTGTTTGGTTGGGTTATCATTCCTCAAATTCCTGGAAAAAGTTTTGATAATTCTATTTATTCTTACCAAGAATAGAAGCTGAAATACAATAACTTGTAATGTTTGGTATTATTTACTTCTGAGTTCAAAAAACATCACGATTCTTGTTTTTAACTCTTTGATAAAACTCCTCTCTAAAACTAAATTCAATATTTTCTGGAACTTCGTTTAAAAGTAGTTTAGCGTTTTTTATCTTCAATCATCAAATCAACTCACTTCATTCTGTTTACTAATTTAACTTAAAGCTTTTTTATATTTGTTTTATTTTTTCAAAAGTCTTAAAGTCATTTTTTTTATTTAACAAAATGCTAGAAAGTAAGTAGTTTTATTTATAACAAAAGTTGCTTGCCAAAAATTTAGTATAGTTTAGGATCAAGCTAGGCAAAGGAATCGCACTATTGTTTGTATTCGGGATATATTTATTAAAAATTGCAGGACGAGCAACACAAATTTTTTCTCGATCGCCAATATAGAAATTTATCAAGATATAAACTGACCGATTTTTGGTAGTTTAATTATAATTAAGAATTTTTGCATTATATTCAGTACAAACATGCCAAAAGTCATTTCAATCCATTCATATCGTGGTGGGACGGGTAAATCTAACTTTACTGCTAATTTGGCTACTACCGTTGCCCTTCAAGGTAATCGAGTGGGAGTTGTTGATACAGATGTTCCCTCTCCTGGGATTCACAATCTATTTGGTTTAGAAGCCGAACATACTGATAAAACCTTGAATAATTATCTTTGGGGCGAAAGTGCGATCGAAGATACTGCTTATGATGTTAGCGATAATGTGGGCATAACAGATGGCAAACTATATCTCGTTCCCTCCAGCTTTAAAGCCGACGATATTGCCCGTATTTTAAAGGATGGTTATGATGTCAAATTGATGAATGATGGATTTCGTCGTTTAGTAAAAACGCTACAGCTAGATTATCTATTCATTGATACTCATCCAGGCTTGTCAAAAGAAACCTTTTTATCGATCGCCATTTCTCATGTATTAATTTTAATTCTACGTCCCGATAAACAGGACTATCAAGGAACGGCGGTGACGGTAGACGTAGCCAGGCAGCTAAAAGTCCGTAGGATGCTGTTAACTATAAACAAGGCATATCAAAAGCTCAACTTTGACGCCCTCAAGCAGAAAGTCGAAGAAACCTATAACGAAAAGGTAGCAGGTATATTTCCTCTCTCGGAAGATATTGTTCAACTTGCCAGTGAAGGAGTATTTTGTATGAGATATCCTGAACACGAAATCAGCCAGGAGTTTCGTAAAGTAGCGCAAGAAATTATGGAGGGCTAAAAATGTCAGATAATTTTGGCGATTTACAGTCTCTAACAAGTTCAATTACTGCCGTAACTTCTCCCTTTCGTAATTATTTAACTGACTTACATCAAAAGTATCAGTCCCATAACGATGGTGCGGTAGCCGACTATATTCCCGAACTGGCACTGGCGAAATCAGAGTGGTTTGGTATTTGCGTGGTGACCAAAGAAGGACAGGTATTTGAAGTTGGCGAGTGCAGTCAGTTGTTTACGATCCAATCTATTTCCAAAGCATTTGTCTTTGGCTTGGCATTGGAAGACCACGGACGAGAGTATGTTAACAGCAAGGTCAGTGTCGAACCTACGGGAGAGGCGTTTAATTCTATTGTTTTGGATGAAGCTACCAATCGTCCCTATAACCCTATGGTAAACGCAGGGGCGATCGCCACAGCCGATTTGATTAAGGGCAAGGATGGTACGGAAAGACTCAAACGAGTTTTGGCAATGTTCCAACGCTATACGGGAAGAGAACATGATGTGAATGTACCCGTATTTTTGTCTGAGAAAGCGACGGGCTATCGCAATCGCGCTATGGCTTACCTGATGCTCAATTTTGGCATGGTGGGCGAAAAAATAGACGAAACCCTCGATCTTTATTTTCAGCAGTGTTCAATTATGGTCAATGCTAAAGACTTAGCCATGCTGTCGGCAACTCTAGCTAATGGTGGAGTTAACCCCGTAACCAAGGAAAGAGCCATAGATGAAAGATATGTACAGGATGTGATTAGCGTCATGCTCACCTGCGGAATGTATGATGCTTCGGGGGAATGGACTTATCGCGTCGGCATGCCTGCTAAAAGCGGTGTTGGTGGAGGAATTACCGCAATTGTTCCTGGTAAGTTAGGAATCGGTACTTTTTCTCCGCCCTTGGATGCTAAAGGTAATAGCGTTCGTGGAATTAAAGTCTGTCAAGATCTTTCAAATGATTTTGGACTGCATATATTTAATGTGGCAGGGGGCGATCGCGATTTGGATGAATGGATTGCAGGAGGAGAAGGAATTGACGATTGGTAAATAAATCATTGAACATTGAGCATTTGTCAACTTTGTCATCTCCTCGCCTATCACGAGCAAGGATTCTGGTATGGGAGTTATGAGTTATTAGTTATTAGTACTTAACGTGCCTACTAATGCGGGCGGTCATCAATGTGAGGCAACCTCACCTAGTCGCCCTTAAATAACTAGGAGCAAGTACCCAGTCACGGGGCAGGCTTTAAACCCAGAGCGACGGTAATCTCCTCACCCTTTAATTTATAGCAGTTGAGAATGAACCTAAAACACAGGTGCAAGTAAGAAAAAGTTTGATCTTCACACTACTTACACCACTTCAATCGTATCGATAAAGATCTAGATGAGATTGACAAAATATATTAAAAAATCCTGATAGAGAAACAATAAATGTTCGACTACAGATGTTTAATGATAAATGTTCAATGATAAATGAAAAGAAGTTTCGGTTGAGAACTACTTTAGTAGTGCCGTTTGTACTGCAAATTATTACTGCTGTTAGTTTAGTGGGTTATTTTTCCTTTCGTAACGGACAGCAAGCGGTTAGGGACTTGGCAAATCAATTAATTGAAGAGAAAAGCGATCGCATCGAACGGCACGTGATTAATTATCTTGATAAATCTCAGAATACTTTATGGCTCAACTACGCGGGAGTAAAAAGCGGTAATTTCGATCTTCAGAATTTTGAAGGGTTGCGTCGCTATTTTTGGCAAGTGGTTCACCAAGGAATATACGAAGGATACTTATCTTACGGTAATGAACAAGGAGAGTTTGTCGGTGTCGAATATCGTGATAACGGTGATGTACAACTAAAGATTCGTACCAGTGCCACTTCTCCTTTACGGGAAACGTATCTACTAGACGATCAAGGAAATCGGGCAGAATTACTCAAAACATCCCCTTACGATCCTCGTACTCGCCCTTGGTATCAAGCAGCAAAGCAAGTAGGTCAACCTACTTGGAGCGATATTTATCCCTTCTTTTCTAGCAAAAATACTATTTTAGGCATCTCTCCCGTATACCCCGTTTATCGTGACGGTAAATTGCTGGGTGTGCTGTGCATTAATGTTCGTCTGACTCGCATTACTAACTTTATCGACAACCTCGATATTAGTCCTAACGGGCAGAGTTTTATCATCGAGCGTTCGGGAGATCTAGTTGCCAGTTCTACAATCGAACAACCTTTTAAAGTTATTGAAGAAGATGGGGATCGAGAAATCGAGCGAATGTCCGCAGCCATGAGTAACGATCCTCTTGTCAGCGCGACAGCTAATCAGATAGTAGAACAGTTTGGTGGTTATGAGTCGATTAAAGCTGGTCAACAACTACAATTTCAAGCCGATGGAGAAAGATACTACGCGAATGTGTTGCCGATTGACGATGGCAGAGGAATTGATTGGCTGACGGTAGTAGTTGTGCCAGAACGAGACTTTATGGCGCAAATTAATCAAAATACGCGCAATACGGTATTGTTATGTTCGGCTGCTTTACTTTGTGCGATCGCCATTGGCATCTACACTTCTGGTTTAATTACCCGTCCGATTAAACGAGTTTCCGATGCCTCTGATGAACTAGCAAGAGGAGATTTAGACCAGCAGGTTAAACCCAGTCCTATTGTGGAAGTAGATACTCTAGCAGTTTCTTTCAACTCAATGGCGGGACAGCTTAAGTCTACTTTTAATACACTGCAAGAGAGCGAGACGCGCTTTCGCGGTTTAGTTGATAACATTCCTGGGGCGATTTATCGCTGTCAGTGCGATGCAGATTGGACAATGACCTATATCAGTGATTCGATCACCACTATTTCTGGCTATCCCGCTTCCGACTTAATTGAAAGCCAGGTAAGAACCATTACTAGTATTATTCATCCCGACGATCGCCACTTAGTTGAAATTACGGTAAAACAGGCGATCGCCGAACGAGAACCATACAAGATTGATTATCGCCTAATTCATCGAGATGGTAGTATCCATTGGGTTTACGAACGGGGTCAGAGTATTTTTGACGATTCAGGAAATGCCCTTTATTTAGATGGAGTAATCTTTGATATTAGCGATCGCAAAAAAGCAGAAGAAGCTTTACGCATCACCGAAGAAAACTACCGCAGCATCTTTGAAAACGCTCTCGAAGGTATCTTCCAATCCTCACCTCAAGGTTATTATCTCAGTGTTAATCCTGCTTTGGCAAAAATATACGGCTACGACTCCCCCCAGGAGGTAATTGACAGTATTACCAACATTGGCAAACAGGTTTATGTCGATCCCGAAAAACGAGCTGAATTTAGAGAATTGATGAACGAAAAAGGAAAAGCCAAAGATTTTGAATATCGATGCTATTGCCAAGATGGCAGTATTATCTGGACGCAAATTGATGCTCGCGTAGTTAAAGATGATAATGGCAAGGTTTTATATTACGAAGGCATCGTTCAGGACATTAGCGATCGCAAATATCGCGAAGAGGAACTAAGAAAACAATTAAAAGAATTAAAGATTGAAATCGACCATAACAAAAGAGAAAAAGAAGTAGCCATGCTGACTAAAAGCAACTATTTCCAAGAAGTTCAACAGGAGATAGAAGAAGTAGATCTAGACGAGTTTTGGAGCTAATTCATTTGTTATTGAACATCGAACATTTATTAATCCTGGCGTTGGTAAATTAGGGTATGAAAATTAGATTCATTTGCTTGATGCAAATCTCTTAAAAGCTAATAGCTATTAACTATATGCGCTCTCGGCTTGCACTTGTCAAACAAGGATTCCTATCACGGGTACACCTGCCGATAAGCTTCGCGTCTGGCACGCTCGTGTATCCGTGATAGACGAACCGAAACACCTTATACGTCATGCATGAAATTACCAACGCCTTGATCCCTAATTTACCTCGTCACATAATTCTACGTTTGTAGCTGTCAAGAATGAACTCTAAGCAAAAACGCGATCGCAAATTTAAGTTGAGAACTACTTTAGTAGTGCCGTTTGTGCTGCAAATTGTTGTAGCTGTTGGACTGGTTTGGCTGATTAGTTATCGTGGTGGGCAAAAAGCAGTTAATGAATCTGCCAGTCAACTGCGAGAGGAATTAACCAGTCGGATTAATGAAAAGCTCGATTCTTATACCGATATTCCCCAACCGATTAATCGCTTAAATGCCAGTGCCTTTGCCAACGGCGATATCAACGTTAGCAATCCTCAAGGTCAATATCGTTTTTGGCAGCAGATGCAAATTTATCCTGCCATCAGCTATATATATTGTGGCGATGAGGGAGGAGGCTTTCTGGGTGTGGGTAGACTAAACGATCGCGATCGCACTGAACTATCTTTACTGTTTAGTAATACTACTACTAATTTTAAACGTCAAGATTTTGCTTTTGATGAGAGCGGAAATCCCACGATCCAAACTGGAGAGATCGATGAACCCTACGATCCCAGAGTGCGCCCTTGGTATCAAGCAGCAAAAGCAGTAGATAAAAGCGTTTGGAGTGAAATTTATCCTAGCTTTTCTACTTCTCACCCGACGATTACCGCCAGTCTTCGGGTATACGATCGCAATAATGGTTCTTTAATTGGTGTTTGTGCGACTGATTTCTTTTTGCCTGAAGAAGTGAGCAATTTTTTAGAAAGTCTCAAAATTGGTAAAACTGGGACGGCTTTTATTATGGAGCGATCGGGCAAACTAGTTGGCACTTCGACATCCGAGCCAATGGTGAGAGAAATAAAAAATGAAAATGAGCGACTTTCCGCTACTGCTAGTAATAACCCGACAATTAAGGCTACAGCAAATTATTTGAATGGACTTTTTAAAGATTTAGATAGCATTGAAAATGTAAAACAATTAGAATTCGGGCTAGATGGCGAAAAACAATACGTTTCAGTAGTTCCCTTTCAAGATCGCAATTTGGATTGGTTGGTAGTTTTGACTATTCCTGAAGCAGATTTTATGGCAGAAATAAATGCCAGTCGGCGCAATGCTTTGTGGTTGAGTTTAGCTGCATTAGGAGTTGCGATCGCTATTGGGATTTTTACCTCTCGTTGGGTAACAAAGCCTATTTTAGAAGTATCTCAGGCAACCAATAAACTGGCGCAAGGTAATTTAAACCAGCAGGTTGAACCCAGTCCGATTATCGAGATAAATACTTTAGCCAACTCGTTTAACTTGATGGCGGGACAGCTAAAAGACTCATTCACTACTTTAGAACAAAAAAATCAAGCATTACGTCTAGCAGAAGAAAACTATCGCAGTATCTTTGAAAATGCCCTCGAAGGTATCTTTCAATCTTCCCCTACAGGACAATATATTAGTGTCAATCCTGCCCTGGCAAAAATATACGGCTATGACTCCCCAGCAGAAATGATTCAAAACATTACCGATATTGGTAAACAAATCTATGTAGATTCTGAGAAACGAGCTGAATTTAAAAAACTAATAGCCCAACAAGATACGGTCAAAGGTTTTGAATATCGTTGCTATCGCCAGGACAGTAGTATTATTTGGACTCAGATTGATGCTCGTGTCGTGCGAGATCACCAGAATCAGATACTCTATTACGAAGGAATTGTTCAAGATATCAGCGAACGTAAAAATCGTGAAGCTGAACTCAAACAGCAGTTACAAGAATTAAAAATAGAAATCGACCAAAGTAAAAGAATCAAAGAAGTAGCAACCTTGACAGAAAGTGGTTACTTCCAAGAAGTAAAGCAAGAGATAGCAGAAATAAATTTAGACGAATTTTGGAGCTAAATAATTTAGCTCCAAAATTTATTCTTAAGTATGAAAAGATTAAAACTTAGTATTAAATCAAAATTACAGATCATGCTAGTCTTTGCTAGCTTAGGATCTATTTTAGTTGTCGGCTATCTTAGCTGGAGTAAGGCACGAAGTATTTTGACCGAACGTATTTTCGAGCAGTTAACCAGCGTTCGGGCATCAAAGGCATATCAAGTTGAATCCTACTTAAATTTGTTACGCAATCAAATCGAAACCCTCGCTGAAAATCGCATGGTAGTAGGGGCGATGACAGATTTTGACCGCGAATTCGAGCAGCTAAAAGTTTCATCTCCTCCTGAATGGCAACAGAAAGTTGAAACTTACTACAATCAAGAATTTATTCCACGATTAGCTAAAAATATTGACGGCGATCCTGTATATGAAACCTACCGCCCGATTTCTCCTCAATCTCTTTATTTGCAGTATCAATATATTGCCAATAACCCCCATCGAGTTGGTGAGAAAGACAAATTAGATAAAGCCAGTGATGGTAGTGGCTACAGTGAAGTTCACCAACGCTATCATGAGATTTTTCGCAATTTAATCAAACGCTTTGGTTACTACGATTTGTTTTTAATCGATCCAGATACGGGGGAAATAGTTTATTCGGTATACAAAGAGACTGATTATGCTACCAGTCTTTATACAGGAGCTTATAGAAACAGTAATTTAGCAGAAATAGTTGAGCAGGTGCAAGATAATCCAGATCGAGGTGCAATTCAACTAATCGATTTTAAATTTTATCGTCCTTCCTATAATGCTCCTGCTGCTTTTATTGCAGCACCTATTTATGATGGTACAAAGAGAGTTGGAATCTTGGCAGTACAGTTACCTGTAGATGAGATAGATAAAATATTAACCGAGAATCAGAACTGGAAGCAAGACGGGTTAGGAGATACGGGTGAAACCTACCTGGTAGGTGAAGATCTATATCTACGATCTACTTCACGACCACTTTTAGAAGATCCCCAGAATTACTTAAAAATCCTGCGCCAAAATGGTGTTAAGGAAGGAACTGTCCGCTTAATCGAGCGCTTGAAAACCCCCGTACTGTTACATCGAATTAGAACAATTGCCGCCGAAGAAGCTACAGAAGGCAAAAAGGGAACGGAAATAATTAAAGGATATGACGAAACAAAAGTACTTAGTTCCTATGCGCCCTTAGATATTGAGGAGGTCAACTGGGGAATTATCTCGGAGATATCTTTGTCTGAAGCTTATAAACCGATTGATAATCTACAAAATTTCTTGCTGCTTACGGTTGTTGTTTTAATGTTGCTGATGACCCTATTTGCTACCCTAGCTGCACAACGTTTTACTCGTCCGATCGAGACGATGGTTGGGCGATTACGTAATTTGGATGGAAATGACGTTGTCGACTTGGAAATTAGCTCTCAAGATGAGTTGAGCGAACTAGCCGAAATTTTGAATACGATCACCAAAAGAACTCGTATTTTAACCAAAGAGATCGCTCGTCAGGATCGAGAAATGAAAAAGTTTTTGACCAACATTATGCCTGTTCCTATTGCCCAAAGGTGGCAGAATGGCGAACAAGTTTGCGATCGCGCTCAAGTTACTATTATCGCGATCCGCATTGAGGGGTTAGAACAAGCCAAACGACCAAAAACAGAAGTAGCTAAAGCTTTTAGCGAATTAGTTACGGCTTTGGATCACAAAGGAAATGATGTCGATTTGGAAAGACTTAATTGTTTTGGAGAAAGCTATATTACTGTGTGTGGTTTAACTAAGCCTAGACTCGATCGCATTAAACGCGGAGTTGATTTTGCTAACGATGCTTTGAATTTAATTAAAACCATTAACCGTAAGTACAATCTCAGTTTGAATTTACGCATCGGTATCGATACAGGTTTGGTCACAGCAGCGATCATCGGCGAGTCTAAATTTCGCTACGATCTTTGGGGAGAACCTGTCAATGTTGCAACCCAACTAGCACAGCAAGCAGAAGCAAATACGATTATGGTTACCAAAGCTATTAGTTCTAATGTTAAAGAGGTATATGATTTTGAACCAAATAATTCTATAACTTTGATGGATCAACGCAGTATTCCTACCTGGGTATTGGGCAAAACAGGCATGAGCGATTTAGTTAGTGATATTACCTCTGGACTAAACCTTGATTTTGATTGAAATTAATATTTAACAAGTAAATGATTGATCGCAATACCGTAATTCAAGGACTGGCTGTAATCTTAGGATTGCCTTTAATCACGATCGTTTTGGGGGAATTGACCGAACGATGTAAACGTAGTAAAAACCCTTTGGCAAAGGTATTCAGTGCCGTGCGTAACTTGCTATTGCCTCCCTTAGTAGTATGGTTCATTCTGCGCCAGTTTTTCGGAGTACCCGAAACTGCGATCGCTATGCGGGTTATTGGGAGTCTGTACTGGCTAGTATCGATCTATATATTGCTGCTACTCCTCAATACATTCTTAGAATTTAATCGTAAGTATAGATACATCGATATACCTAACCTGCTGTTTCAGTTTCTCCGCGCTTTAGTAGTAATTGGGATCTTGGCTTATGTATTAGGTGAAGTTTGGCAGGTTGACTTGACTAAGATTGTTGGCGCGTTGGGTATTGGTTCGGTAGCGATCGCTATTTCTTTACAAAATACTTTGAGCAATTTAGTCTCGGGATTTCTATTAATCGTCGAAAATCCCTTTAAAGTCGGTGACTGGATTAAAGTTGGAGAGATGGAAGGGGAAGTTTTGGAGATTAATTGGCGTGCTGTTAGAATCAAAACGTTAGATCGCGATGTAGTGATTATTCCTAACGGTAATCTAGGTCAGGAAAACATTTGTAACTATACTTTGTTTGATAATCTCCATGCAGTACGGCTACGGATACCTTTTTCCTACGAAGATCGTCCCGATCTAATTAATCAAACTCTGCAACAGGTAGCTCTTACAGTCGATGGAATTGAAACCAAACCCTTTCCTGAAGTCGTACCCAAAGTTTTTAACAATACCCACATTGAATATGAAGTTGTCTTTTTTATCACCCACTACAGCCAGTTAGAAAGAATTGAAGACGAATTTTGGAATCGAACCTACTACGCTATCCGTCGGGCTGGCTTCCGAATTCCCTTTGCTGACAAACTGGAATATAAGCTTGATTTTATTTCCCCCAATACTGACAATAGTTCTGATAATATAACTAGGGTATTGCGATCTCTAACTCTCTTCAATCGTTTAGATTCAGCAACTATCGAACATTTGGCTCAACATACCAAAGTAGAAATATTCGGCGCAGGAGAACAGATCGTGCGTGTCGGTCAAAGCGATCGCGCCTTTTATATACTGCTGAGTGGTCAAGTCATACTACTAAAAGAAAATGGACAAGCTCCAAACCAGGAGATCGCTCGTTTAAGCGAAGGAGATTTTTTGGGCGAAACGGTATTTCTTGCCAATAGTTCTAGCACCATCTCGGCGATAGTCATCAATACCGCTACGGCAATTGCGATCGCTCCTGAAGCCATTAACTATGCTGTTGGGCAATTTCCTCAGTTTGCCATTGAAATCAGCCAGTTTATCGACGAACGTAAAAAATTGATTGGGGTTGTTAAAGCGATCGAGCCTGCTGCTAATAATAAACAGTAATCGTTATCGTCTGCGCTTTACATATCCCAAAGGCAAACGTCATTATCTGAAATTATTTAGATTAACTGATGAAGGTTGGGCATCAACATTAAGAGCAGCCCACTTGATTAACCGAGATATAGATTTAGGTGACTTTGATGAAAGTTATTGGGTCTATTTTGGGTCTATAATCCTAAATACCACGCAAAGTTAGATATTTAGAAATCCCTCAAACCTTGATTCTATATACAATGGGCGATACTGGATTTGAACCAGTGACGTCCTGCTTGTAAGGCAGGCGCTCTACCACTGAGCTAATCGCCCCTATGTGCTTAATTTGGCACTTGGTTAGTATAGCAAATAAACCAGACTATTTACAACAAAACATTGAAAATTGGTGTAAACAGCCTGTAGAAAGGCTTTACTCAGGTAGTAAGATATCTGAGATTGTTTATAAATCTCTTAAAAAAAAGAAATGAGCGATCGCGCTACAATTTTGTCATAAAAGTTGAGAATAAAAGCATCGAAACCTAAAAGAAGTTATTTATAGCATTATCTCAACGGATAAAAGAAACTGCCAAGAAAAACTACGCACTTTGGCAAGCAAATCCATTTCATTCAAGTTTAAAATTTAAAGAAATTAAATTGAAAGGAAATATTTGGTCAGTCAGAGTAAGAATTGGATGTTGGGCTTTAGGAGTAGTAAAAGCTAATGAAGATAAAATAGTGTGGATTTAGATTGGCTCGCACGCTAAATACGATAAGATTCTCACGAATAAATGAGTGTAATCTAAATCCAACGTCTTAGTTTTGAAAAGTGACAGATTACTGCGTTGAGAGCGAGTAACAAGTAATGCAAAAAGATAAACTACACTGCTATTTATGAATCAACTGCATGATGCTTTCACCTTGTTTTTAAGTTTATTAGTTGAAGCAATGCCTTTTTTGTTATTAGGTGTTGTGCTTTCAAGTAGTTTGTTATTCTTGATTAGCGAAAAGCAGTTAATTGCTAAATTACCCAAAAATCCTTTGTTGGGTTCGCTAGTTGGTAGCTGTATTGGTTTTTTGTTTCCTGTATGTGAATGCGGAAATGTTCCTGTAGCCAGAAGATTACTTTTGTCTAGAGTTCCCCCTTCTGTAGCAATCTCCTTTCTCTTGGCAGCACCGACGATTAATCCGATTGTGATTTGGTCTACTTGGATTGCTTTTGGCGATCGCCCAAACATCGTCATTTTTAGAGTTTTGTTTTCGGCTGCGATCGCAACTATAGTCGGTTGTGTGTTTAGCATTCAGCCAGACTCTCGTGAGTTGTTACAAACATCCTTTGCTAAAAGATTACAACCAGTAGTTAGTGTTACCTCAAATAAACCTCCATTGTTACAGTCTGGTACTTTTTTGCTAGGAGAAGGAAAATCTATTCGGTTTGATGATTCTCTAGCGGTAGAGACTAAACCAGCTAAGGTCAAAAATTTGCAGTCTAAGTGGCAGTTATTTTTTACTAACTTGCTGGCGGAATTTAGCGAATTGGGAGGAATGTTAGTCTTTGGTAGTGCGATCGCTGCGACGATCCAAGTGTTTGTCCCTCGCGAAATTATTTTAAGCCTCGGACAAGACACTATAACTTCAATTCTCGCGATGATGTTGCTGGCGGCGGTTGTCTCGATCTGTTCTACGGTAGATTCTTTTTTTGCTCTATCTTTTGCTGCCACTTTTACCAGTGGTTCTTTACTCGCTTTTTTGGTATTTGGTCCGACAATAGATATCAAAAGTGTTGGCTTGATGGCATCAATTTTTAAACCTAAGATTATTATTTATATTTTTACTTTGGTTGCCCAATTAACCTTTATTTTTACTCTAGCTTACAGTTATTTCTTTTGATAAAAGCTTTAAGCGAACCACTTCGCAGTTGAGAATAAATATTTGCTTTGTAATGAAATCTAGTTATATTAAAAACCGCAAAAAATCTGTGTTTTCCTGGGTAGAAGGATTGAGTTTACTAGCTTGGGGAGTTTTACTGTTGAAGTATAGCTTTACGGGACAGTATAAGTTATTGATTCATCCTAATTACTTCAGCTTAGTATTAGGTAGTGGCATAATCTTACTGGTATTAGGCATTATTAAAGTTAGGTCAATTTTAAATAATCGCCAGCCAAACAACAGCGATCATATTAGCTTATTTCCCCCTGGATTGGGCAATAGCTTATTGTTAATAGTCGCGATCGCAGGATTCTTAATTCCCCCCAAAGTTTTGACCAGTCAAACTGCACTTAAAAGAGGCGTGGGGGATCTGCCTTTAACCACCGTTCAACCCCAAGCCTTTCGCACCGCTAGCAAACCAGAAGAGCGATCGCTGATTGAATGGATACGAACAATTAACGCCTATCCCGAACCCGATGTCTATAGCGGACAACCAGCTAACATTACAGGCTTTGTACTGCACCTAAGCGAACTGCCCGATAATTATATTATGCTCTCGCGTTTTGTGATTACCTGTTGTGCCGTAGATGCCTATCCGATTGGTATCCCCGTTAAGCTAGATACCAATCGTAGTAATTATCCTGTAGATAGTTGGCTGACGGTTGAAGGTAGTGCGATCGCCGAAACCTTACCAGTTAAAGATCGCATTGAAACTAATACGATTACTGAAAAACGTTCTGTAGTTATCGAAGCGAAAGGGATTAAAACCATTCCCACTCCAGCCGATCCCTATAGTTACCGCTAGACAAAGATTAATAATCAATAAGTTACAAATTATTAACCTTCTTTATTGAGAATGTCTTAATGAGTTTACTTTGTCCTGAGAGTTATTGTAATATTTAACTGAAAACCCATGATAAGTTGCAGCATATTGACAATTTTGGTATTTTCTTATCAAGCTAAATGATGAAAGCCTGATGTAACAACACATAGAATGGTTACATACTTTTTATAGATTAAGGCAACAATAAAATGTGGCTCATTTGTCTTGGTGCGCGTTCCCTTGCGCCTTACGGCGACGCGGGGTCGCACCGCTTATTGACTATGTATTTTTACTCATTGACAAATGGAAAACATTGTTTTTAGTAATGCCTGTGGCTAGTTATGCGATCGCCTCACGCCATTGAACGATCGCATCCAACGGATCTTTAATAACTACATATTGAGCAAATAAAGTTAGATCCAAATCTGGCAATAATTTGCTGGTAGGTTGTTGCTGATAGCTGTCTCCTTCCAGACAATATATTTTAAGCTGCTTATCCTGCCAGAACCATACTTCCCCAACACCCAAACGCTGATAAATTTCCAAAGTATCTACGCCACCACTGGTATAAATAACCTCAATCGCTAAGTCGGGAATATCTTTATCAGTACCAATGCAGTAACACTTATCTGGTTCTTTCCCTGCTTGTTTGTCTTTGTTCTTTAAGGTAGTCGAACCCAATCCCCAGAAACGAATGCGCTTTACTTCTAGATAAGCTTCCAGCAATCTGCCAATATTTTCTTTATCTAATTCATGACTACGACTGGGGGACATAATCTCCAAAGTTTCTAATAAATAGGCTACGCGATAACTAGAACTATTACCCAAAGCTAACAGCAGTGATTCATAGGCTTGCCAAGTTACACCAGATGTTATGTATTTTTCCTCGCGATCCTGTAAAGAAGTTGAAGTGCGATCGCCTTCTAACTGTAGGGGGAAATAGTCACTTAACAGTGCGGGAGTCATATTAGTATCGGTATCGTTTTGGGGTTATTTAAAATTATAGTTCTCGCAGGGTTGAAGAATAGAGCGATCGCCTTTATGTTTTTCCAAAAATAATCTTTACCAGCAGAATATTTTTCTCCGATTTTAAAACTAGAGAGATTACTTAAATCAAGTTTATTTATGTATAAAAACTTACGTTCATATACTAAGAGTTTAATTTTATCGAGTCTATACGTGTGGTTTTTACTTAAGTAATTTACTGCTAATAGTTGAAGCTTGTTCTATTCGATTTAAACAGTTTACTACTTAATACACTATATTCATGGTTGATTAAAAAATCCTACGTGCTATTCATACTAGATATTGATTACTCATAATTTTAGTTCAAACTTTATCTATTTGCGGTAACTAACTAGAAACAAATTAGAAGTGATAAGTGAACAATAAGTTTATTAAAACTACTTTATATTCTTTCTTTATCATGTCTAAGTTTTTAGTATCGCAATATCATCAAGAAGTAGAAAAACTAATTCAGTACGGCGGAACGAAAAAAGAAACTGCAATTAGATCTGCTTTTCAAAACTTACTTAATGGATATTGTAAACCTAAAGACTATTTATTAATTCCCGAACTAGATTATAGAACCAAATCTGGGAAAACAGTGAGACCAGATGGCACAGTTAAAGATGCAGTAAGGCTTGATTACGGCTACTGGGAAGCAAAAGATAAATACGACAATTTAGATTTTGAGATAGAAAAGAAATTAGCTAAAGGATATCCCGATCAAAATATTCTCTTTGAAGATTCGCAATTTGCGGTTTTAATTCAGCATGGCGATGAAACTGGACGTATTAATATGCGAGACACGTCTGGTTTAGATGGCTTAATTAACGAATTTGTTGATTATGTTCCGCCAGAGGTTACGAATTTTCGCTCCTCTATTAAGTCTTTTCGGGAAGACATACCTAAGATTTTAGTTGAGTTAAGAAGTTTAATTGAAAAACAATCGGATACTAACAAGCAATTTACTGATGCCAGAGATAAATTTTTAGCAATTTGCCGACAGTCAATTAATCCAGAGATTAGTTTACTGGATGTGCGAGAAATGATTATTCAGCACATTCTGACAGAAGATATTTTTATTAGTATTTTTGATGAATCTCAATTTCATCAAGAAAATAATATCGCCAGAGAATTACACGCAGTAGTTAATACTTTTTTTACTGGAAAGATTAAGCGCAACGCTTTTACTAAAATTAATAGTTACTACAATGTAATTAAGCGTACCGCAGCTAATATTGTCAATCACCACGAAAAACAAAAATTTCTCAAAGCGGTATACGAAAACTTTTATCAGGCTTATAATCCTAAAGCAGCAGATAGATTAGGCATGGTTTATACTCCCAATGAAATTGTCCGTTTCATGATAGAGAGTGTTGATTATTTAACCCACAAACACTTTGGAAAGTTACTTGCAGATGATAACGTTCATATAATCGAACCCGCAGTCGGAACTGGCACTTTCATCACCGAACTAATTGAGTATATTCCTAAGCATAAGCTCAAGCATAAATACAAAAATGAAATCCACTGCAACGAGATTGCGATCCTTCCTTACTACATTGCTAATCTCAATATTGAATACACCTATAAACAAAAAATGGGTGAGTATGAAGAGTTTGATAATATTTGTTTAGTTGATACTCTTGAGCATACTTCTTTTGAAGGTAAACAGGGAAATTTATTTCATTTAAGTATCGAAAACACCGAAAGAATCAGTCGGCAAAATAGTAATTCTATTTCCGTAGTCTTGGGTAATCCTCCCTACAATGCCAAACAGGAGAACTTTAATGATAATAATGCCAATCGTAGTTATAAACACGGTATAGATAAAAGAATCAAAGAAACTTACATTAAGCACGGAACAGCGCAAAATCAAAACAATGTATATGACCCTTGTACTCGTTTTCTACGTTGGGCTTTGGATCGTTTGGATGAAAATGGGGTCGTAGCTTTTGTTGTTAATAGATCTTATATAGATAAAAGAATTTATGACGGATTTAGAAAGGTTGTAGGTAATGAGTTTAGTAATATCTATATTGTTGATTTAGGTGGAGATGTACGGGCAAATCCTAAATTATCTGGAACTACACATAATGTTTTTGGTATTCAAACTGGCGTAGCTATATTTATTATGGTTAGAAGAGATAATCAGGATAATGTACCTTGCAGGGTTTCTTATGCTCGTCGTCCAGAATTTGAAACTAAATATGATAAGTTGAAGTTTTTAGCAACAACTAAATTTACTTCAGTAGATTTTACTCACATAATTCCCGATAAACGTCATAACTGGATTAATCAAACTAATAATGATTACGATGAACTGTTACCGTTAATTGATAAAGATGTCAAAGCAGGTAAATCAGAAAAAGCATTATTTAAATTATTTTCATCTGGCGTAAAAACTCAAAGGGATGAATGGATATACGATTTTTCTAGAGATAATCTTCAAGGCAAAATGCAGTTTGCAATAGATGTTTATCAGCAAACTTTGGCAGACTCGGATTACAAAGATAGAAATAAAATCAAATGGGATGCTGAGTTAACCAGATATGCAGAAAGAAAAATAGCAAAAGAATTTGAAGACAATAACATTGTAAAGAGTACTTATAGACCGTTTTCCAGTAAGTACTTATATTTTGATAAGCATTTTAATGGAAGAACCTATCAGTGGTTCAATATTTGCGATCGCAATGATTCGGAAAATTACTTTATATCTATACCTGGTATTGGTTCATCTAAACCTTTTCAATCATTAATTACTAATAGTATTACTTGTCTTGATTGCTTAGAGAAAACTCAATGTCTTTCTCTCTATAGCTACGATGACTCAGGAAATCGCATCGAAAATATTACCGACTGGGGATTAAAACAATTCCAAAACTATTACTGTAAGGGCGATTCGCGAATCGCCCCTACTAAACTTGAAATCTTCCACTATACCTACGCTGTTTTACACAACCCCGCATACAGAGAAAAATACGAACTAAACTTAAAACGAGAATTTCCTCGCATTCCTTTTTACGATAACTTCCGTATCTTGGTAGCTTGGGGAAGACAGTTGATGGATTTGCATATCAATTACGAAACTGTCGAACCTTATGGCTTGAAAAGAATTGATATTCCTAAAGAGAAGAAAACCAAATCTACCAAAGTAAAACTAAAAGTAGATAAAGACAAAGGTGTAATTACTCTAGATACTGATACTAGTTTACATGGTGTTCCGTCTGAAGCTTGGGAATATAAACTTGGCAACCGTAACGCATTGGAATGGATCTTAGACCAATATAAAGAAAAGAAACCTAGAGATAAAACCATCGCCGAGAAATTCAATACCTATCGCTTTGCTGACTACAAAGAACAAGTTATCGATCTTCTGCAACGAGTTTGTACTGTAAGCGTAGAGACAATGAAAATTATTAATGCCATGAAGGAATTATAGATAATGCAGTCGCGCTAAACTAAACTTGCTATTAAACTAATTGCTGAAATCAGAGTGAATTTATGAGTGAGTCAGCACAACCTAAATTAGCCCAACCGATAGACAAATTGGCGATCGCCTTAATCATCCTTTTATCTCTAATTATGGGGTTATTAATATGGGGTGGAACTGCTTGTAAGGATGAATGTCTATTCCATGCGGGGGCAAAAGTTAGTAGTTTTAGCTGGCAAAATAAAACTATTGGCGGACAAGATCGGGCTTTTATTTTGACTTTTAATCGTCCGATGGATCGAGGCAGTGTGGAAGAAAATTTAAATATTACTCCTCCCCTTCCAGGTAAAATTAGTTGGTCTGGTTTGCGACTGGCTTACACTCTAGATAACCCCGCACCCTACGGAGAAACTTATCAGGTAACTCTTACCGAAGCACAAGAAAGATTCCCTAATCAAGAACAAGCAGGGTCAGAAATTCAGCCTTTTGATGCCCAATTCCGCAGTCGCGATCGCGCTTTAGCTTATATAGGTACTGAGGGAAAAGAATCAGGACGATTAGTTTTATCTAACTGGACGCGATCGCAAACAGCAATCCTAACGCCTAAAAATCTCACTGTATTCGACTTTAAACCTTTTCCTCAAGGCGATCGGCTATTATTTTCCGCAGCCGATAGTAGTCAGGGTATAGAAGGTATTCGCTATCTTCAGCTTTACAGCGTTGCTACTCAAGTAGATTCTCCGATTAAAAATGGTTCGCCAGTTGAGTTAGTCTTAGACAGCCAGAAGTATCAAAACAATAAGTTCGATATTTCTCAAGACGGTACAACTATTGTGGTGCAAAGACTCAACCGCAGCAATCCCAAAGATTATGGTTTGTGGAAGCTAGTTGAGGGTAAATCCCCCCAATTATTTACTAATAATCAAGTCGGTGATTTTTTAATTACTCCCGATAGTCAAGCGGTAGCAGCAGCACAAGGAGAAGGAATTGCTCTATTACCCCTCAAAGATTATGCCGAACCTCTAGACTTCTTATCAAAATTCGGACGGGTACTTGACTTTACTGCCGATGGCATAGGGGCAGCTATGATTAATTACAATACCGATCGTGAGGATTTGAAATATACGCGATCGCTCTATTACGTTAACAGTCAAGGTGTTGAAAAAGAACTCTTGAATACTGAGGGTTCGATTCAAAACTGTCAGTTCGATCCAACAGCCGAGCATCTATACTGTTGGCTGACCGAATTAGCTAAGAAAGAAGTATATGTTGAAAAACCCTATCTAGCCGAAATAAACCTAGAAACAGGAAAAATTAATACTTTAGTTACTATCCCCAAATATCAAGAAAGTCAGGTCAGCGTTGCCCCAGATGGACTGGGAATTCTCTTCGAGCGATCCTTCAATAAAGTTTATTCTGGTACTCCTGGGGAGAAAAAAAATAGTATTTGGTTAGCTATTCCTGCGGTCGATCTCACCGACACAACTACTTCTAGTATCGAACGATTACCCTTTATTGGTTTTCATCCTCAATGGCTGCCCTGAATCTAACCTCAACCTTGGGCGACTGTGTTTTGCTCTTGCCCAATATTGAGTGTAACAAAAGCGATCGCATCTTTAAAAAAATTATAATCAGCAGTTAGGTAGAGTTTCCCATCGACAAAATTGAATACGACTGTCTTTATTTCGTCTCCAATCGAGGGCAGTTCAGGCTCATTGAATTTCGACAGTTCGTCGCTAAGCGAATCATACGGCAGAATGGCGTGATATTCAGAAGATACATCTAGGTGAATAAAACCGCAAGGGATATCGTATATTCTGTTGACTGGATCGAGGAACGTTACGATACCGATCATCGGTGAACCAAGTTTGTAAATGTGCCTAACTACCGACCAACTATCAAGTTCCAATCATTCCTCCAGGTAAACAACTATTGATTTATATTAATATTGGCGATCGCGCCTCTCAAACTCAAATCAACCAAAACCCTTACCTCGCTTGTTCAACACTTAAAACTGTCTTTTGCTTATTATGGTAGGAGTTATTTTCACGAAACGAGCCATTGATAACCAGCAGCTAGTTGTTGTTTGGCATTAGTTTCGACAATTTTGCCATGAGCCATAATTATGCGCTCAAAATCCCAAGCTAAAATTTTGGCGATCGCTGTTTTTGCTGCTTGTTTGTCTCGGACTGCTATTTTTTCTAACCAAGATGGTTTGAGAGTTTGATAGCTATCGACGATTCTCATTGCAAATTGGGTAATCCAAGGATAGCTACTATCAAAATTAAATGCGGAATCGGTAATAATTAACGTTCTGGTGCTGGGATGATAAAACACTATTTCATTAGCTATTTTGATTTGAGGAATGATTAAGATTTGAAATCCTGAAAACAATTGATATTCTAGTTCCGAATTGAAGTCTATTTCGTCTTGAGTCAACGTTTTAGCTATTCTTAGCTGGGGTTGTTTAGTTTTTAAACCAGGTGGGGCAATAATTTGAGCTTGGGGATAGACTTTCTGGCAGTCTGCCAAATATAAATGATGAAATAAATTAGGGGCGATTAAATATCTTACAGCTCCTAAACTGTTTAACTGCTGTTTTATTTCTGGAGTCATCTCGATTGGAGAAATCAACAGTAAAGAATTATCTGCTAATCTAATTACGGTCATTCTCGTACCTACAGGCAAACCCATAAATTTCAATGGTTGTTCTGCTACCCAAAGATTGTTGTCTAGTTGTCGCAACATTTAATTTAATTCCTGACTACAAACATTATTTATTTTGTGTTTAATTAAGCAGAAGTTCCTTATCTAGCGATCGAGTGCTTTGAGGATTTTTGCACTGGCTCTTGCTGCGGATTTCAACGCGTCTTCCATATTGTTAAAGAACTCTAATTTTTAGAGTTGACAACGGTTATTATCTTTTCATTAACCACTCGCTCAATAAAAAAATACCACTTATTAACCAGTGGGTCAATAGAGTTGTGGTTAAAATAATTCGGGTTAAAAGCCTAGTTAGCAGTAGAGTTAGACGAGACTAAAGCAAACAATTTAAGGAAAAAGTTTCTTAAACTACTATGCCTGGAAAAAAAGTAGCCGAATCCGAGCGCAAAGAGCAAATTCTGACAGCTACCATGCGAGTTGCTACCACAATGGGACTAGAAAAGGTGACAGGAAGACGAGTAGCTGCCGAAGCTGGTATCAGTAGCGGTTCTGTCTTTTTCCATTACAAAACCAAAAACGATCTTTTACTGGCACTGCTGGATAAATTAATCATTTGGTGGCTGACAACTCGCGAAATTCAAGTCAGCGATCCGCGATCGCAGTTTTTAGAATTAGTTAGTTCAGAAGCACGAGTTGACGAGCGAGAAAAGATCGATTTGTTGCTTGAGTTTTGGATTCTGGGCAGAAAACATCCCGAAATGCGATCGCGTTTTCAAGAGGCGATGGTGAAATACAGAGATAAATTTTGTTTGGCTGCACGACAAATGATTCAAGATGATAATGACCAGTTATCTCAAACTACACCAGAGTCTATAGCGATTTTTGCTTCCAGTTTAATTATTGGTAATGCACTTGGAATGATGTTCGCTCCAGAATCCTCAAATAGTGATGCTTTGGTGGAAGTAGCTAAAATTCTTTTTTTAGATTCAAATAATTAAAGAATAATTTCATCGTTATGATGTCGATTTAATTTGGGGTCTAGATTAAGTCGTAAGAAAATTCTGAATGGCTTCTGTCACCGCTTCAGGATACTCTTCATAGATACCTAAAGTTCCCTCTAATCGCACTGTTTGTACCTTGGCTAACTCTGCCATCGCTTCCATTTCCGCTTTTGATTTCGGGGGTGCATTTTCTGCCAGAATAATTAATACAGGCATTGATACAGATTCTAAAAGCTGCAAAAACTCCTCTCTATTGGTGACAGGATCGATCGCGCCAGTAACAAAAGCAGCAGGGGCATATCTCGCACCAGGTTTTGAAGTGATTTGGTGTTTTTGGGCAATAAATTCGGGGGTTAGTTTACTTTCATCTACATAAACGTGACGTTTATACATGAAGCGGAGAAAGGAAGGGGTAGTGTTGAGATAGTATAGCCCTTGTCCGATAACAGGCGATCTCACTAGATTATTAACTCCATTTCTCACGCGATCGGGTAAACCCATAACTCTTAAAGGAGCTTGCCAAGTGGGAGCGATTAAAATTAGTTGAGAAATTATGTCAGGGTTATTCTGGGCAAATTTCAAAGCGTATCCCGAAGCATGACCCGCAGCGATAAGGATAATTGAGCTATTAAAGATAGATTTAATAAAATCTTCCAACAACTGCTGAAACAATACGGGATTATAATCCACAGGTGGACATTGAGACTCGCCAAACCCCAACCAATCTAAAACCGTCACTTCATATTGTGTAGCCAGTAAATTGGCAATACCTTTCATTTCCGTGCGACTGGAAACCGTACTAAAAGCTGGAAGTAACAGTATGGGTTTTCCCGCGCCGACAGTTTCATAGACTATTCGATATTGTTTATCCGAAAAATTCCAGTTATAAACATTCTTTGTCCCGCCAATACCAGAGTTGAGTTGAGTTCGATCGGTTGCTGTAATCATAGCAAATAGTAAATTTAGCGATCGGGTTTCGTTCCAAAATATCATTTACAGGGCATTAAAGAAATTGCTAATTAAACCCCGTCTATATCTCAAGCTATCTAAGATTGTTGGCGATTGAGCCGAAGAATATGACTAGATGCAACCCCAGCGACAGCTAGTTTTTATGAAATAAGGCTTGTTGTTTTCTTCATAAGCCAGGAAAAGTATTATCTAACAAAGCACTCATCATTTTCTCGAAGTTTCGCCGAAATACTACAGCGAGCAAACCACAAGTAACAGTGGTTGCAGTCATTACCCACCAAAAATGATTGACTTGCCAGACACCACCGAACAACATAAAGACAATTAGCCCCGCACTAGCACCGCCTGAAAATAGTAGTACTGTTTCTTTAAAAGTGCGAGATCCGTTTTCTATCTCTTTATCTGTCACGATCTTTTCTCCCATAACTTACTTAACAATGTTCTCTGTTATTTTCAGCTTGATTTTTAGTTAAATTTTAACGCAACATTAGATTCTAATTTATTCCAGTTTAGCGATCGCTTTGATGCATACTACAATAGTTATCCTTTAGCTTAAGCTCGTAATTCCTGTTTAGCTTGAATAAGAACTTGCCCTGCAGATTGGGCAAAAACCACAGTAAGCAATAGCCCTAAAATTAGATCGGGTAAAAACGAATCAGTCAGAAATACCAATCCAGCAGTAACCAACACCGAAGTATTGGCAATAATGTCATTGCGGGAACATAGCCAAACCGAGGACATATTGATATTGTCGTTACGGTGACGAATCAGCAGTAAAAAGCAGATTAGGTTAGCTACTAAAGCCAAAATACCAATCTCGCTCATCAAACTAGCTGTGGGGACGGTTTGAGCAAATAATTGATAGGTAGCTCTGGCAAATACAGCGATCGCCGTTAAAAACATAATACCGCCTTTGAGTATTGCCGATCGCGCCTGGGCTTTTTTACCTTTTTGAATAACGTAAAGGCTACAACCATAAACTAAAGCATCCCCCAGCATATCTAAGGAATCACCAGTTAGAGATAGAGAGGCAGCCCTAATCCCCCCGCTAAACTCCACCACGAACATCACCGCATTGATTATCAAAATAATCCACAGTATTCTTGCTTGGCTTTTTTGTAGCTTTTCTAATTCCTTGGCTTTATGTTGACAACAGTGTTCTGCCATTTTGTTTTAACGTTCAAGTGATTGTTTGAATAAAACTTATTTTATCTTCAAACGTTCAAAAGAACATTATAATGTTAACTCAAATTTATTCATGATTTTTAAGAAGTAGCTATTTAGTTCATTAATCTAAATTGTTTAACTAGAAGACTAAAGAACTATTTGAATCGAGCATAAAGCTGTCAAACTCTTCAAAAGTCTCAAATTGTAATTTTTTACCGAAAATAGCAGCAAGATTGCTTAGAGATTCTGTTACTACCTTATGATTATTAGAAGCTAATCCTCGATCAATTACCGCAAAGCAAGCATCAAATTCCGCACAACGAGCTTTAAAGTTTAGCTCAAATAAACGCTTAAATTCCCCTCGCTGTTCTTTCATTATTTGACAAGCAACATCACACATGGCAATTACTCGCTCTGCTTCAGCTTCAGCCAAACGAGCATCCTTGAAAATAGCAGTAGCAGATTGATAAATACTAGCAGCAATCAAATATCCAGCCATACTTCCTATAACTGCACCCACAGGACCCAAAACTGCACCTCCTGCTGCGCCAACATATAAACTATAGGTAGTACAAGTTCCAGTTTGACCAATTCTTTCGATTAATTCTTCTGAAGTCATTTCTCCTTTAGCAAAGCTGTAAACTGATGCGCCAACATCAATAACACCTGCTGCAACCGTAACTGCTACATTTGATTTATTTAGAGTATTGATTCCTAACTTAGCTGCACCGTAACGAATTACCGTACCACCTGCACCAGTAACACCACTACGTAATGCCGATTTTCCACCATCTTTTACAGTATTAGATAATGCTTGCTCGAATGAAATATTTCCTTTGGATTTTTTAACTCCCGATATTGCCCCGCTAATTACAAATCCTGCTATGGCTGCGTTAGCACCTGTAACCAATGCTTCTTGAGTAACATACTTACCTTCTAATAGTGCTGCATAAAGTTCGGGATTTTCAGCAGCCCAGAGATTTTCTTGATAAGCTGTTCCTCCTGATTCAATTCCATCGCAGTTTAATTTATCGGTGACATTGTTGGCAGTATCTGTATAGTTATCGATATTATTGTATTGCGATCGCTTTTGGGCTAATTCTCTAACTTGTGAAGCATTACCATCAGGAACTAATTTTTGCATTCCTTGATATTTTTCATTGCTTAAAGAATCTGCTAGATTACCAACTCGATTCATTGATTTGGCTTGAATTTCTCGAACAACGCGATCGCTATTTTTAATTAAGAGATCGGCAGCGTCATGAGGATTTCCTTCAGCAGCGGTTACTACTGCTTGTAAAGAAGAATCTTGTAAAGCAGCATCTGCATTAAATTTTGCAGCCTCTATATATTCAAATAAATTACCTTGAGCTATTTTCGGATTAACTGCGCCTAATTTTGCAGCAGCTTCTCTAAACAAATCCATCCCTTCAACCATTGCGTCGGTAGCGTTAGCATTGAATTTTGCTACCTCAGCCCCGTAGACACCAGCACCAATAGTAGTATTGAATTTTTGTAGGGATTTTTTTGAAGTCATTATTATCTGAGTTAATTTAAAACTAAGTTGTTAACCCCCAACTCACTTAAACTAAATAAATTAGGAGTAATTCTGCTTAAGAGTTTTGTATTTATAGAATTTAATTTTGAAGTGAAAATAATAGATTCCCAGCTTCCAAAGCTTTAAAACATCGATTGTCAATTCCACCCTCCTTAGTTAAAAGTGGAGTTTCTAAAACTAACTTTAGAGCTTGAGAAAACTGAACAGCTAAATGTACCTGACGTTTTTGAGAAGGGTCGTACAGAGAATAATCTATTCCCGAAGCCATCATCGTACTTTCTAAACCATCTAAAATAGGTACTATAGCGTGAGATAATTTTTGAGTAATCTCATCGAATTTTAAAGCTACGTCATTTATTGCTTCTAAAACAGCAATAGCATTATTCATTTCCTCTACTGCTTTTTTGGCTTCTGCTTGATATTTTTGAGCATTAGCTAGATTTTCACGGGCTTTGGCAGCCATCATCATGCCACCTACCGCCAGCACTGGACCCGCGACAATTCCGCCCAAAACTACCATTCCTCCTGCCATTCCGAAACCACCTGCTGCTAACGAACCTCCTCCAAACCAAGCTAAAGTAGCATTAGTAGCTGCTGCGCCAGCTAAAGAACTAATTGCTGTACCTGTGGAAGCAGAAGCGAACATAATTGCACCGCCATAAGTCGCCATGCCTACTAATGCCCCGCTTCCTAAAGCACCAGTACCGCCTAACATTACTTCTTGAGCTTGTAATGACAAATTTTTCATCTGTCTTAATTCTTCTCTGGAAAATTTGGTAGCGTTTAATTCACCAACATTAGCTTGTCCAGTTAATTCAACATTTTTTAGTTGTTCAAAAAGTCTAACAAAACGACCTAGCTGTTTATCCCATACATTTAGTTTTAGCGTACCTAGCTGTTCTAGAGATTCAGTTGTAACTTGTCGAATATCTTTGAGTCTGCATTCTCTACGCTCATACCTTCTCCAAGCATCTTCCTGTAGCTGTTTTGCTTTTGAGTTATCAATACCTTTTGTAATACCTGTTAAGCCAGCACCAATAGCTGCTGCGCCGAGAATAAAGGGAAGAACCATAAAATAAAATCCTTGTTTTAGTTACTCTACATTCATACTTCAAAAAGCGTCAGTTTAACAAGGATCTCGATCGCGGAAATCGCATTTTTTCTAAAACAAAAATCCCTGGCTGGTAAAGTAGGGAAAAAAGCGATGCGACCCCGCGTCGCCTGAAGGCGCAAGGGAACGCGCATCAAGACATCGATCGCCCACAAAAATATTAGAATATAAAATACGAGCTAAATTAACTCCCGCAAAGAATAGCTGAGAATATCAGTTACACGCCGATCTTTTAGAGAATAGTAAGCCAATTTACCATCATTACGGTATTTTAGTAATTTCAAATCGCGCATTTTTCGCAAATGATGGGAAGCGGTAGCGATTTTAACGTTTAACATGGCTGCAATATCGCAGACACAAAGCTCATCGCCGTTTCTGAGGGCATAAAGTATCTTAACTCGCGATCGATCTGCCAAAACACTGAAAAGAACCGTCATTTCCTCTAAAGTATCCTCTGAAGGAAAAGTTTCCCTAATTTGAGTAACTAACTCGGTGTTGAAACATCTTACCTGACAAAGATCGTCTGTTTTGATTTTACTCACTGGTATTTAGGGATAACGGTTAAATCTATTTAGTTCAATGGTACAAGATAGTTGATTTTCTAATGGGTTAGAAAGTGCGATTACGCTGCGCGTAGCCTTTATGGGTTGCGGTATCCTTTAGGGCGAGATCGCATTATTGAGTAAAAGCAGTATCGCGATCGAGAATAAACCTCACTGAAATATAAAGACTAACGTACAATAAAGCTGTACAACTCCATAATAAACAACCATGTTTAGCAAAGAAACTAGCTATTCTCAAGCCAGAGCCAATTTAGCCAGTATTTTAGATGAAGTAGTAGACCAACAACAAATATTTATTGTCAAACGTCGCAATGGCAAAAATGTGGCATTAATTGCCGAGGATGAATTATCTAGCTTGTTAGAGTGCGTTCATCTACTTCGTTCTCCTGAAAATGCTGACAGATTGCACCGTGCTTTAGAATGGTCTGAATCAGAAGAAGCTCAACCTCAGACTATAGAAGAATTAAAGCAGGAGTTGGGTATTGAGTCGTAAGAAGAGGAAGCAATCTAATTCAGAAATTGAGAAACAATCTTCTAAAGGATATACACCTCTATTTAGTCCAGATTTTAAAGCTGATTTGCGTTGGTGGTATCAGAATGAACCGAAGAAGGGAGATAAAATTATGGATTTGGTTGCAGATATTCTTGATGGCGATCCCTTTAAAGGTATTGGCAAACCAGAACCTTTGAAATATATAGCTTCCGATACTTGGTCGCGTCGTATCGATTTGCAACATCGTTTAGTGTATAAGGTGAAAGGCGATCGCGTTTATTTTCTGCAAGCTCGCTATCACTATCAAAAAAGTAATTGAATATATTTATAGTGCGATCGCCCTATTTTAAAACCATAGAATCTAGGTAATGCTGAAGTACTATGAATTAAGATGTCAGATATAGATAATAGTATCTAAAAGATAGAAAATGAAACTACAAGTAATTTTAGAACCTAGTGATGAAGGTGGATATACCGTCTCCGTTCCTGCTTTACCTGGCTGTATCAGTGAAGGGGATAATATTGATGAGGCTTTAGCCAATATTAAAGAAGCGATTGAACTGTATCTCGAACCAATAGAAGAAGCCACCGATAACGAAGATGCGATCGTTCGGGAATTAGTTATATGAGTAGAGTTCCCAGTCTTTCCTATCGAAAGATTATCAAGGCTTTACAAAGAGATAATTGGACAGTTGTTCGTCAAAAAGGTAGTCACATCAGATTAGAAAAAAAACTACCGGACGAAACTCTTAAGATAACCGTACCAGCGCATATGCTTGCGGTATCCCTTCAGGGATAAGCCAGTAAAAAGGACTACTCTAGCCAAAATTTTGAAACAAGCAAAAATAGATTTGGATGATTTTCTGGAGTTGATATAAGCTAAACGAAATTACTCTATCACTCCGCAGATTTAAAGCAAGCGATTACGCTTCGTATAGTCTTTGGATCGCGTTTATTTTCTGTAAGCTCGCGGTCGCTATCAAAAAAGTAATTGAATATATTTATGGTGCGATCTCTATGATATTCAATACCTAAAAAGAGATCACCCTATCCTCAAAGCTATTCAACTCCATCTGCGCCTTTACATGAGATTAAAAATTTACTTTCGTCTCCATCACAGATAAAAAAATTAAAACACAAAATTTTAATAATACAATTACGATTGAAATAAATAAGTATTATAAATATTTCAGGAAGATATTATTTAACTTGGTAGATGTCAACTATGTAGGGTTTATAATTTGCACCAAAGGCAATATCCCAAAATTCTGTAAATGGACGATATTTTGGCTGACCACTAACAACATATCCTTGAACATCAAGATTGAAATTAATTATTTCACCATTAATCTGTATTATGAATCGCTGTAGTTCTTCTTTTACCTCAAACTTTAGAGGTTTTATTTCAAATATTTTACAGTCATAAACAAGATCAAAATTATTGCCGCAGCCAGGAAAATATATTTCTTTCTGTTTGAGACTCAAAGGTCTAAGGGTATATTTGGCAATAGCTTCAAAATCTTTACTCAGCCAATCTTGTAAATATGTAGTAAATAATTCCGATGCTTTTTCAACTAAAGTCGATTTTTTAATTAAATATTCGTATTCTGTAGCTGCTAGTTCTTCTTCAACTTCTTCTAGTATTAAAATCATATCTCTTTCTTGATAATTGATTGCATAAGCATTTTTAAAATTAGGCTCAATTTTACTAGCAAATTCAATTAATTTATCGTCATTTGTAAAAACTTTATTTCGATAGATGAAGAAGTTGTAAGTTGTAAATTAATCTGTAAACTCTTTTCCAATAAATAATAAGTAAAAGTAAAAAAACTACTTTTAACCAACCCAAAATCACTTGCGGACTCAAATGTAAAGAATATATATCTGGATTATTTCTAAAACTATAGTGATATTTAGTCAAGGTTAATTTAACTATTTTTATTAATACGAATTGAAGCTTACTAAATTATAAATTAGCATTATTGCACGCAAAATATCATACAAAAAAATATACAATCGCGTTAATTTCAGCGCATATTTTTCAGGCAAAACCTTATTCGATCTGAACCTTGATTGAATTGAACCTGGCTACTATCAGGATAATAATGTAGAAACCCATATTGGCGATCGCATCTTCCAAGAAAAAATCACCCGATCGCCAAACTGGATTTAACAATCGCTGGCACAATAAGTCTTGTAGCCATTTTCCCCCCGCCTATATTTCTGGCAACAGGACCAATTCTTAAAGCAGCCAAACCACCCATGATAAAAAAGTTAGACTTGGGCAGACGTAAATGTTCGTCTAGTATAGGTAAGCCATTAACTATTTCTGTGGGATAAGCCTCAAGTACGTCTTGTAATAAGGGATGTTCTTTAACATTGAATTTCGTACCAGTAGCTAACCAGATACGGTTGAACTGATGTCTGCTGCCATCGTCACACCTAACCTGCCAAAGATTGTCCTGCCACTCTGCATCCCTGACTTGACAGCATTCATCGATCCTTAACTTGCCTTCTTTAGCTGCTTGGCTTAGTTGCAGCATTATGTCTGGAGTCATCGAACCGCCATTACGGGCTTGCTGTATTTGTTGGTAACGCTCGTACCAATCGGTTTCGGCGTGAAAGTCTTTGAGATATTTTGGTCCTAGCCAACCAGGATCGGCATCAAAGGTTTTTGACTGTAGTTGTTTCCTAGTCATCAAGGTAACAGTCACTCCCAGGTTTATCGCGCCTTTGGCTAAATGTCCGCTAGTTAAGCCACCGCCAACGATTAATATATGTTCTCCTATTAAGCTGAGTCGGTTTAAATTAACCTGTTGAGAATGACACAATCTATCTGCGGGATAATCTGAGGTAATTTTCTCTACCCAATGGGGAAGCTGTACTTTGCCACTACCCGTAGCCAATACTACTCTACGGGCAACAATTGTTTCTCCTGTATTTAAAACTAATTGAAATCGATCGCCAGAAGCATGTTCAATCGGTAAAACCCGAACTACTTTGGCTGGATATACTTTATCTGCTAATTTCCAGCGATGAATTACCTCGTCACAAAAATCGTTAAAAAGTTCTGTTCCTGGTCTGTCGTAGGGCGGAAATAGCTCGCTATGTCTATGTTCGGCAAAGGTTCTTAATTGGTGGGGGTTGGGATCGGGATGATGAACGGCAGGCGATCGCAAATAAGGAATTTGTTGTGCTGCAAACTGTTGCTGCCATTGATTCATCCAAGCCTGACTCGGATCGAAAACTAGGAGTTTATGATAATGCTTCGCGCTTTTCTGTAACAGGTGGGTGGTTAGAGTAAGAGCCTGAACTCCTGCACCAATAATTGCTAGGTCGATATAGTCTGGTAATTTCACTTGCAGAAAATAGTGATAATGATTCTCGTTCTTAGTATATGATAATGATTATCATTTCAAATGACTAGATATTAGGTGTGAGAAAAATGAAAAATCGACTATGGAGTGTTTGTCTTTCAAGCCCTCTATTTATAGCTGCTTTGGTGGCAACTGAGGTATCTGCCCAAACTGTTGAATTCTACAGTACAGACTTAAATCAAATTACCAATGTGAATCAATTGAGGGATGTTTCGCCTACGGACTGGGCTTATGAGGCATTACGTTCTTTAGTAGATCGTTATGGTTGTATCTCAGGTTTTCCCAATCAGTCTTATCGTGGTAGCCAGCCCTTATCTCGCTATGAATTTGCAGCAGGTTTAAACTCTTGTTTAAATCAAATCGAACGTCTTATTGCAACCTCTGAAACAGAAACAGTATCCTCAGAAGATTTGGCTACAGTTAATCGTCTTTCTCAAGAGTTTGAGGCAGAATTAGCCAGTGTTGGTGGGCGAGTTGACGAAATAGAAAGCAGAACGGCAGTTTTAGAAGATAACCAGTTTTCCACTACCACTAAGTTAGGCGGGGAAGCTAGTTTTGCCCTCAGTCAAGTTTTTGGCGATGAAAAAGCTGATGATAGTGGCGAACTAGATAGCGAAACCGTGTTTAATTTTCGATCGCGCTTGAGTTTTAATACCAGTTTTACTGGCAAAGACCTACTAAAAGTACGTTTGGATGCTTTGAATACCATTCCATTTGGTTCGGGAGAAGAGGAAGACGATCCTAATGTGACGGGGACAGGGATGACTCGTACTGCTTTTGATGAAGGTTCTGGTGGTTCGGTCAGGATTGGTAAACTGTACTATACTTTTGCCCTCGGTGAATCGGGTAAATCAGACCATTCGGGACACGGACATGATGATCACGATGACCATGAACATGATGAAGAAAAAGAAGCTCACGAAGGACATTCAGAACATATCCACGGTGCAGCCGAAGGAAAGCTATCTTTTGTGATTGATGCAGTTGGTGGGGAATTTAACGAAAACTTTGCTAACTATAACGAATATTTTTCCGAAGAATTAACGGGGGCAGTATCTCGTTTTGGACGCTTCAACCCCATCTACTATCAAGGTCTAGAAGGTACAGGAGCTACTGTAAATTATAGTTTTAGCGATGCGATCGCTCTTTCTGTGGGATATCTCTCTCCCCGTGCTAGCGAACCTTTAGAAGGTGCGGGTTTATTTAACGGTAGCTATGCAGCGATCGCTCAGGCGAGTATCGAACCTACCGATAACTTAGGCTTTGGTTTGACCTATTCACGGGGATATTACGCACCAGATGAATTAGTAGTTTCGGGAGAGACAGGAAGCGAAAACGCGAATGCGCCCTTTGGTGAAGAGATTGCCACCTCTGCGGATCATTTTGGTTTGCAAGGAAAATATGAATTTAGCGATCGCCTGAGTATTTCTGCCTGGGGTGGTTTGAGCTTGGCTAATGCCCAGACAGGTGGGGATAATGAAGGCGTTGCGGTTGAAGATGGTGATGGTGCGACAATATTTAATTGGGCAGTAACCTTAGCCTTTCCCGATCTTCTTTCTGAAGGCAGTTTAGGCGGAATTACCTTCGGACAACCACCAAAAGTTAGCAGCAACGATGGTGGAGAAGAAGACGCAGACAGTGCTTGGCATATCGAGGCACAGTATCGCTATCAACTCAACGACCATATTGCGATTAATCCAGGATTCTTTGCAGTAATTAATCCTGAAAATAATAGCGACAACGACACTCTTTATGTGGGTACAATTCGCACCATTTTTGAGTTTTAAGCTTTAGTTTTCAACAGACGGCGCATTGCACCATCTTCTCGTTCGGAGATTAGAATGCTTCGCATTAGTTATTAGTTATGCTCTAAGCGAATGCGCCGTTCAAGAAGATAAGTTAATCGCCCGACTAATCGAATTGGATTTATGATTTACTAAATAGTCCTGAAAAGGTTTGTAAATGGGAACTGATTTTGCTTTAGCCTGCGGTGATTGCTTGGAGTTTATCGATTTACACAAATGGTCGATTATCGAATATTTCTCATTACCATCACAAAGAATTACTGGCTTATCCAATCAGCTTCTAGTTCCAGTTCGAGATCGCCAAATTCTTAAAGAGCTAGATGGTTTTGAGCCATCACAGCCATATATAAAAGAATTGTTACCAGCAGTGCGTAATTTTGTTACTTGCCACAGCTCGCATTTTTTATTTTTTACCTGCGATCATGGCGAGCATCCCTGGGATTTTGGCGAACCTCGATATCTAGAATGGAAAGAAGTTCAGGCTGCTTTTAATTATAGCGGTCAGTATTTACCAAGAAATTTAATTGAAGATTTTGGTTTTACTAAGTGGTCAGAAGTACTTGAATATTATTCAGAACATGAGCCGTGGTTTTTATCCAAGCAGATGAAAGATGAGTGCGAAGCATTGAAGCGAGCATTCGAGCAAAAAATCTCAGAGATCGATACGCGATCACTTTAGCTTTGCTAAAAATTGTCAAAATATTTTTTGATAACGATTATCATTATACTAAAATCGATCTTAGTAAATTATCTAGCCTGTATCAAAAACAAGCTCTTTCTTAAGCGATCGCATTTTATGACTTCTCCTAATCAACATTTAACTAATCGTCCTCGTCGCCTCCGTCGCACCCCATCCTTACGCCGTATGGTGGGAGAAAACCAATTAACCGTTAACGATTTAATCTATCCCGTGTTTGTCATGGAAGGAGAAGATCGACAAGAAGAAATTCCTTCCATGCCAGAAATTTATCGTTATTCCCTCGATTTACTACTCAAAGAAATAGCCGATGCTGCTAGTTTGGGCATAAATGCGATCGCTCTATTTCCTTTAATCTCTACAGATAAGAAAGATAATGCAGGTACAGAAAGCTATAACCCCGATGGTTTAGTACAGCGCACTATAAAAGCAATTAAGCAAGAAATTCCCGAAATTACTGTTATTACCGATGTGGCACTCGATCCTTTTTCTACCTATGGTCATGATGGCATAGTCAAAGATGGCAAAATCCTCAACGATGAAACAGTAGAGGTATTAGTAAAACAAGCAGTATCCCAAGCGGTCGCAGGAGCAGATATCGTCGCCCCTTCCGATATGATGGATGGTAGAGTTGGGGCGATTCGTCGAGGTTTAGATGCTGCTGGATACTTGGATGTGGGAATTTTAGCCTATTCCGCTAAATATGCTTCAGCTTACTATGGCCCCTTCCGCGATGCTTTAGAATCTACCCCGCAATTTGGCGACAAAAAAACATATCAAATGAATCCTGCTAATAGTCAAGAAGCAATTAGAGAGGTAGCCTTAGATATTGCTGAAGGTGCGGATATGGTTATGGTCAAACCAGCTTTGGCTTATCTAGATATTATTCGTCGCATCAAAGAATATACCAACTTACCCGTTGCTGCTTATAACGTTAGTGGGGAATATGCGATGGTGAAAGCTGCTGCACAGCAAGGCTGGATTGATGAGAAGCAGGTAGTTTTAGAAACTCTTACCAGCATGAAACGGGCAGGGGCAGATTTGATTTTGACTTATTTTGCCAAACAAGTAGCTTTGATGTTGCAGTAAAGAAAGCATACTTGGCAAGGACTTTTAAGAGTTATGGGTTTACCCGATAGTGTCAGGAATGGAGTGAAAAACTTAGTGTGATATTTAAGGCTTATTCCACTAGTCATATTGAAACCTAGAGTTAATATCTTTGAGTGCTGGAAAAAGACTAATAGCTTCTGTTGTGATATGCCAATTGTATTTTTCAGGAAAATCTTTGATGATTTCATCTTCTACTAAAATTGCGAAAAAGTATTGAAATAATGAGAGACTCAGGGGAATTTGATTTTTCTTGGTAGATTGAATTTTTCTAGTAATGTGATTAATATTTTTTTTGATATTCTTCTCTTGCTTGATACTAATATGAAGACGATATAGATTATCGGCAAAACGGCTCATGTCTTTTGGCTTTAACTCTATAGGAATTTTGCCAGTTTCAAATAATTTGCTCGCTTCAGTTGATATATAACGTTTAAGTTTTATTTCGCCATAGTCGTTGTCTTGAATAAACTCAGAGGTTTTCTCAAAAGCAAGAATCAACATATCTAGCTGTTCTACTGTTGCTTTTATTGGCGAAGCTAAACGCAATTTTCGCCAATCAACTTCAGCATTTTTATATACAAGATCGTGGGTTGAAACTAACCAGGCGTGTTCAAAGGCACTCTTTATTTGAATTTCAAAAGTTATTTGATAAATATTTAATGTATTTGTAGTTAAATCTTTATTTTGCTTTAATCGAGCATAAACTCTGGTTGAATCAAATTTAAATGTATCTGGAGGCTTTTTATTTTGTCCCCTTTTCACTATACGAATAATTTGAAATGTATTTCGGCAAAAATCTAAGACTTCCTGTTCATGAGACAAGGTAGGTATAATAATTGTACAAGCAAACAAATCATCTAAATCTGACCATTGTTTAAATCTTCCTGTCTCTATTTTTTCAGCTAAAGATTCAATACTTTTAATTCTTGAAGTGAACGCATATCCTCGGCGATCGCAAAAGTTCAAAAGTGTTTCTTTAACTCTTTTAGCAACTTCTGATGTGAAAGGTTGATATTCATTATATTTTCGCTCTAATATAGAAGGATAAATCATAAATCTAGGATTTTTCTAAATCAAGACTTCCCTCAATTAAAGATTTCATAATTTTAATTCTGGTTTTCCTCGGATTGGCATCTGTAAAAGCAAACTTAACAGCTTGATAGTAATCTAATGCTTGCTTTTGATAATTACTCAGCTCATCTTTAGATTTTTCTTGTAGTTCCTTATTTTCAACAGTTTTCAGAAAACCACTGATTCTAGTTCCAACTTCTTTATCAATAGTGAGTTCACCTTCACGGTTCAATTCGGCAATCGCACCAAATAAAGAATAAAAATCAGCTTGGTTTTTTAATCTTGTTTTAGATAAGTTTATTGATGGTGATAAATCTAAGATTTTTTTGATAGTTTCAACAGTATGTCTGAACTCAGATTCAACATCATCTTTATCATCCCATTCAATATCTCGTTCGCTAAAAGCTGTATCTAGATAATCAGAGCTATATGTTGTAGTTCCTTCATCCAAAAAAAGCAGTAACTGAGATACCATTTCTACATCTTTCATCTGCTTTTTCGATCTAGAATCAATTCGAGGAAAGTTTTGATTTTTATACCCTAAGTAATTAAACATCCAGGTAGTTAAATCTTCTGCCACGCTAATAAAAATACCATTGAATTTAGCATGACGAAGCTCTTGAGGAGTAAGTTTGATAACGTTACGATTAATGCGATCGAATATATTACCAATTACTTGCTCGTCAGATGATGGCAGATATTCAATAGCAAATTGATATTTCCAAAAGTTTTGTTTATCTTCTAGCTCTAAATCCTGAAAGTATTTACCTCGCAATCGCTGGATTGTCGATTTTTCATAAACTGGAAATTGGTTTTTTGCAAATTCAAACAAAGTGGACAACCTCTGTTTTCCATCGACTACACTAACCATCGATACTCCTTCAGGAGTTATTTCTTGATAGATAAAGATTGCTGGAGCAGGATAACCATTAAGTACCGTATCAATAAAATAATCTTTATAGTCTTGATTCCAAACACTGCGTCTTTGATAAGGCGGATCGAGATCTAAAAGTTCTCGATTATAAAGATCCCAGAACCAAGAAATAGTCTGAAAGTTAATTGCTCTCGTTATTGTCTTGCTCATTTGGTTATCTCAGTAAGCTTGTTCATTCCTATACAACTTATTTTGGCACTTTCAATAAGATGTTTCTATAGAGTAGCGATCTCTCTAAGATAATCGCCAAGCCATCGGAGACAAAACTAATTTCGCTTTCTTGGTATTTTAGTACAGTTACAATAGATAATCTCGCGGTGGACAAATACTGGAATCGTAGCAGCGATAAGCCTACGGCATGGCTTCGCTACGCACTTTTAAAATTCTCCAACAATACAATTTCGAGTTTTATGTATAATGATAATCATTCTCGCACTATTGTTCTATGATTATCGCTGTCACCAGTCCCCCAGGTGCGGGTAAAACCCACTGGATTCGTCAACAAATAGCCCAAACCAATAAACCTGTAGGTTATTTCAGTCCGCAAACTGATTCTGTACCCATTGATGCAATATATCTCCAAAGTGAATATCCTCAACTGAAGCTTTATCAGACAGGAGAAGAAGCGGAATTAGACAAAACCGTTACCTATCTCGAAATTCCTTGGTATTTAGATTTAGCAGGAATTGAACCTTTACTGCAAACTTTTAACTCCCATCGAGTAGCCATAATCCCAGACGGTACAGATAGTACAGAATTAAAGACTTGGGCGGATGAAATTATTCCAGGCGATGGCATTACTAAGCCAATTACAGGCTTACAGATTCATCGGGGAGTTCTGACAGGGGAAATTTTAGATTTTGATAGCCTGGCTACTTTTTGGCTGGAACTTACCCAAGGTGCTTATGGTGAGGTGGTTCGGGCAAAAGGAATCTTCGATTTAGTGGACGGACAAATTTATTATGGTGACTTTAGATCGGGGAAAGCAGAATTAGAATTTAAACCCTTGAATTTACCCCGTTGGTTAAATGGTAAACCAGATCGCAAGAGTGGTTTTGAAATAGTGGGTAGTAACTTAGATAAAGCTGAAATTGCTCAAACAGTCCGAGATTGCTGCGTTCCCGAATCGGCAATTAATTATTATCAACAACAAGTAAAAGAATCTTTAGCAACTGAATTAGAGGTAGAAGTAGTATGAAAATAGCAGTAATGTCCTGTATTCATGGTAATTATGCAGCTTTAGATGCAGTTTTACTAGATATTGACCAACAAAAAGCCGAAAAGATTTATTGTCTCGGAGATTTAGTGGGTTATGGTCCTCATCCCAATGCAGTAGTCGAACAAATTCGTTCTTTAGATATTCCCACCGTACAGGGTTGTTGGGATGAAGATATTGTCGAAGGATTAAGTGCTTGTGACTGTAGTTATCCTTCTCTGTTGGCGGAAAAAAGAGGTAAAATCGCCCACGAATGGACAAATAAAGAGGTCAATCCCGAAGTCAGGGAATACTTAGCACAACTACCCCATACCTATAAAGAAGATAATCTCTGTTTCGCACATGGTAGCCCTAGTAGCAACCACGAATATTTATTACCCGAAATGGATGCTTTTACTGCTTTAGAAAGAGTCCTCTCCAGCGATGCAGATATATTATTCTGTGGACATACTCACGTTCCCTATGTTCGTACTTTAGATGCTGGACAATTACAGGTTAAAGTTCGTCAATCTAATCAAGATGAACAACCTACCGTTAGTTTTAATACTCCCCTAAAACGAATTATCAATGTCGGTTCGGTAGGCGAACCCCGTCATGGTCGTCCCAATGCTACCTACGTTGTTTATGATACGGAAACAGAAGCAGTAAACTTGCGGGAAGTGGAGTATGACTATCAATCGACCTGTGCTGCGATTTTAGATGCTGGTTTACCGCCGATTTTTGCTTGGCGTTTGGCTAGAGGTTTGGAATTTGCCGAGAAAGCGGACGATCCGAGTCATGTTTGTGAGAGGTAAATAGTTTTGTTATGTGGCATCATTGCGTAATCGCTTGAAGTACACCAATTCTGGATCGCCTTCGTCAAGGTTTTCGATGAAGCCACTTCGCTTGAATTCTAACTTTGCCAACAACCGCTGCATCGGGACATTGGATTGATTCGTCGATGTGAACAGCTTGGGTGTGCGACATTCGTTGACCAAATGGCGGATCAATTCAGAACCAATTCCTTGGCACCGAAATTGCTGATGGACATAGAGCATTTCGATCCAACCGTTATCGTAAAATTTGTAGTTCAAAACAGCATATGCCACGACGTTCACATCGATGACGGCAACGTAACACGCGGACGATTTAATCTGGTCGTGGATGAACTGGACGCGTGAAGGTTCGGAGACTGTGACGCGATCGAACGCAACAATCGCATCCGCATCCGTGATGGAGGCGAGTCTTACTATCATGGCTGTGTCGCATGCCTCATAACTATTTATTTTGCGGAAACTATTTAAATATCCACTTTACAATTTTCAGGAGATTGTATTATGTATCTATTTTTCACAACTAATACGATCGCTTTCTTAACTGGTTGAAAAACTTCAGGCGATCACAGTTTACGAACTACATACCAAAAATAGCTAAAGATAATATCAAACAAGATTTAAAGCAATTTTCAAAGCTTTTTGAACTTTAATAGACAAATCTGGCGATAAGTTGCCTAGTTTTCTTTGAAAAACAGATGTACTTACTGTAGCTATTTTATCGGCTCTTATTAAAGATGTTTTCTTTAAGCCTGTTTGTGCAAATTGAGCATCACTATCTTGAATCAATACCCAGCTATTTTGCAAACCGCCAGCAGGAATTTTAGAAAATATACCCGCAATAATTACTTCTTCTCTATGTATGGCTAGAATTAGTGCGGGTCTTAATTTAGCAGCGGTGAGATCGCTAAAAGGAAATCTGACTAGCCAGATTTCTCCAGGTTGAGGTTTAGACATCATAGATATCTTCTGACTCATCGTTCCATTCTGTAAAGCCAGTTTCAGCTAGCTGCATCATTTGCAGAGTTTCTAGTTTTTCTTCTAAATCTTCCATTAGTATTATCTGCTCTTGTATCGGTAACTGAAAGATCATTTGTTTGATTTCTTCTAATGTTGGCATAGTTTCAAAACCGATTTAGTCATCTCAATTATTATTGTCTCAAATTGATGAAGGGATGGGATAAATGCGATCGCTCTTCTATTTGCTTTACAAAAATTAGAGTTTTATGGTCATAAAAACACTATTTGGGTCTTCTTTGTATGTAGAAAAAGGCGCACAGTATTTAAAGCCATATTTAGTATATAAATTGCGTGCTGGAACAAAAAACGGCAATGAACCAGTCTCTAGACTAATACGTTGATAACCTCGTCGTTTTGCTTCATTTACAATATGCTGAAGTAACATTGAAGCAATACCTTTTCCTCGATATGAAGCAGCCGTTCTCATCGATTTAATTTCAGCATGGTCTGTGTCTAATTCTTTAATTGCTCCACAACCTATTAAACAACAATCATTCCAAACCGTCCAAAATGTAATTTCAGATTTTTTCAACCCTTCTAAATCTAGAGCATGTTTACTTTCTGGAGGTGAAACAGACTTCATTTCTCTAATATGCTCTATGAACCACCACCAGTTACTCCGCTACGCTGCGGCGGCGGCTTTTGAGAAAGAATACTCTTACTCAAAACGCGCCTTTTGAACAGGTGGTTTCTGTCTCTTCTCTTCCCAAACTTGCTTCCATCCT
>Ga0209303_1000109_pt1 | contig 98505 bp, 80 predicted proteins | sample SidtaG_3_FD_187449 | JGI IMG/M metagenome (GOLD analysis project Ga0209303, IMG submission 187449) | Marine algal microbial communities from Sidmouth, United Kingdom - Sidmouth_Asex1 metaG (SPAdes) (version 2) | ecosystem: Host-associated > Algae > Red algae > Unclassified | place: Sidmouth...
CCCCACCCCCAACCCCACCCCCAACCCCAACCCCAACCCCAACCCCAACCCCAACCCCAACCGCAACCCCAACCGCAACCAGAGCCGCAACCAGAGCCGCAACCAGAGCCGCAACCAGAGCCGCAACCAGAGCCGCAGCCAGAGCCGCAGCCAGAGGTACCGACCGAGCCGCCCAGCGGCGACGCGGCCACCGACCAACTGCTCGACGATGAAGGTGCAGACGACGCGGCCGAACAGCGGAATGCCGATGAGGTGGACGTGGATGCGCTTGCCGTAGCCAGCGAAGACTCGATCGAGGAGTGCCTGTTCTCCGCAGGCAGCGGCCTAGCCAGTGGCGCCGATCTCGGCCGGTCGAATCCGAGCCTTGGCTTGGGTTCCGGTGTTCCCATCGTGTACGGCGGTGGTGCTGCCCTCACGACACTCGTTTCTGATGCGTGCACCAGCGAGTTCGAGCTCGCTCGCCGAACCGCGGGTGATGCAGGGACGCAATAGCCGGTAGGCGATAGTCGTTCGACCGGGCGAGCGCTTGCTTCGCCCGGTTGCCGGCCTCCGACGACCTGAGTGGGCGCCTACAACGCTGGCACGATCGGCATCGACGCCAGCGACGGCACCACGACCAGTTGCGGTGTCTGCGGTCGCTGGGGGTCTCGACGATCGTTCACGCGCGGTGCGAGGTCGGTGTAGAGCTCCTGCAAGGTGCGTACGCCATCCGAATCGTCCGGTTCGCGGATCGCCTCCAGCAGCGCCCAGGTGAACAGGCCATGGCCGAGTCGCACGTTCTCCTGGGATTCTTCCGCGTCACCGCTGGCCGCCAGCAGTCCGAAACTGGCCGCCGCCGAGCGCTTGGCCAGAGAGTGAACGTCCTGGGGGCCGGAGATGCCTTGCGCTGCGCAGGTGTCGACGATCATCAGTCGTTTTCCGGACGCGTTGCGAAAGGCATCCAGGAAGTCCGCCCAGCCCACCAGCGAGTCGCCGGGTTGCCCGCCGTCCAGCAAGGTTTCCACATCGCCCAGACGGGCGTCTCGCGGGACGAAGAAGTAGTTGCCCCTGTCATCGGCAACGCCGTGCGAGGCCAGGAACACGATCACCGTGTCGTGCGGGCCGGCCCGCTCCAGTCCCGCGAGCGCGGTGCGGATGTTGGCAGCCGTCGGCAGGCGATCGTCGGTGTAGTCCGATAGCTCGACGACCTCGACGTTGCGGTACAGCGAACCGCTGCGATCGCGCATGGCGCGGGCGAACTCGGTGGCATCGTAGTCGGCGAAGTTCAGGTTCCTGAGCGTGCTGCCGTCAGCATCGTCGAACTGGCTGACCCCGATCGAGACGACGTAAAGGTCCCCGACTCGTTCGGGCGGGGCGCCGTTCGGGTGCTGCACGATCTGCTGCGCCACGGCCAGTGACTTGCCGTTCGACACCTCGATGCGTATCCGGTTTCGGGAATCGTTCAGCGGAACGGTCAGCGTGCGCACCATCTCGCGATTCTCGCCAGCGCCGATGCGTCGCTGTTCCAGAGGCAGCACCGGAATATCGTTGACGAACACCGCCACGTCATTCATCGGCAGATGTCGCGCGTCGGCCTGCATGCGAAGGGTCGCAACGCCTGACCCGACCTCCAACAGCTCCGCCGACAGATGACCCGGCGATACTTGTCGGATGTCCGGGGGGGCCTGCACCGATCGTGTGGTCGGATCGGGAGCGCCGCGTGAAAAGAAGGTGTCAAGCACGATGTCCGGCCGGTACAGCAAAGTTTCGTACTGGCGCACCGGGTAGAAGTCCGCCGGCGTGTCGATGTCGGCATTCAGGTGCCAGCCGACCAGGCGATCCCCGAAGTTGGACGACAGATAGAAGCCCTCGGGTGTCCAAGCGATCCAGTCGGGTTCCTCGTCAGTGTCGGTGACATCCACGTACAGCGACAGGATGAGCTCCAGCGTATCGGTCCGGTGCCAACGCAGCGTACCGTCGCCCACCAGCGCGACGAGCAGGGCGCCGTCGCCGGCGACCGCCAGAGCCTGGACAGGATCGACGCTGGCAACCCGTTGGACGATCGCGGTGTCGCGATGACGGACCAGCCCGAACTGGCTGGCCGTGACCGTTGTGGCGTCCGGCAGCGCGACGATGTCGTGAACGGTCTCGGCGTCGGCCAGTTCGAGTGCCTGGCCGTCGACCACCAGGCGGGTGGCCGGCAGTAACCCATCGATGGCGACGGCGTCGCCTAGGCCGGGATGGGCCAGCAGTGTCGAATCGATCGCCTCATCACTCGTTCTCGTAAGGCGTTTGCGTGTGAGATCGAAGGCCATCAGATCGCCGCGCCGGCTGGTCGGGAACACGACGCGATCGCCTGACCGGGAGAGTGCGAGGTGCCGCGCAGCGCCGCGAAAATCTGCCAGCGCCCGCCCGCTCAAGCGGGATTGGCCCGAGCCGATGTCGAGCAGACCGACGGCCGGCTCGGTGGTGGCGATGGCCAGGGTCTGATCGTCTAGCGGATGCATGTCGCCCAGGTTGCGCCCTCCGGTTTGCAGCCGTTCACAGGGGCCGAAGGCACCGTCGCGGTGCGACCAGGCGTACAGCGGGGCCTCTCCTGGTCCATCATAGGTGCCGTAGGCGAACAGACGGCGGCCGCTCGGCGCCCAGAACACGCGAGGCGTGTTGCGCTGGTCGACCATGCAGTCGGTGTCGGGTCCCGGCAACGATGCACCATCGTTGGCCGAGCGGATCTCCACAGCGGCTCGATCCATGAAGCCGATCGCCACTCGCGCACCGTCCGCCGAGGCCCTGACCGCGGTGGGCAGGCCGCCCGCACTGACGTCGTGCACCGACAGCAGTGACAGATCGGATCGGTAGAATCGTAGCTTGCCATCGTGAGCGGCCACGACCAGTCGGTCGCGGTCCAGGAACTCGATGCCGATGGCGGTTCCGGCGAAGTCGCGATCCTCGGCGACGATCTTGCCGGATTCGATATCGATCGCCCGGACACCCCGACCGTTGGACAGCGCGACGTACAGCGATCGGCCATCCGGCGAAAAGCGCATGTTGGCGGCGATCTCGTCGAGCCCATCGATCCGCTGGATGAACGAGCCGGTGTTCAGGTCCACCAGGTACACGCTACCGCTGCTCTCCCAGGTGAACCCGGTCCAGCCGGCCACCGCCGCGACGTCGGTCACCGGCGAGACGGCCAGTGCATAGAGGCTGCCTTCGTAGCCCGGCCCGATCGGCATGCGCACCGTACGCTCCAGTGCCAGGCTGTCCGAACGCCAGACGCGCAATGTGCGATCGACTGACACCGTGACGATGCGCTGTCCCCGGTGATCGAGCTCGAGTTGGGTAATGGTCCCGGTGTGGCCGCCCCCGTCGATGCGCAGAACCGGTGTGGGATCCGGTCCGATCGGTTGAGCCGATGCGGTGGCCGAGCTGATGATCAGGAGCAGCAGGGCGACGAACATCCGTCGTGTGTCGTGACTGACCATCGAATCGTCCTCACCCCGGGGCTACCCGTCCGATGCTAGCCCCGATGGCGTTCAGGACCAAGGCTTGTGCGGTGGCATCGACGAGTCCGTCACTCCAGAGCGAGTGCGAAACCTCGGCGCTGCGCTCGACCCACCGGACAGGCTACAATGTCCGGTTTTCCCGATCCCAAACCCTGGAGCCCCGAATGGCCGTCGAACGTACCCTTTCCATCATCAAGCCCGATGCCGTCGCCAAGAACGCGATCGGTGACATCTACGGCATGTTCGAGGCCGCCGGGCTGCAGGTCGTGGCCGCGCGCATGACGCACCTCAGCGAGGAGCAGGCCGGTCAGTTCTACGCCGTTCACAAGGAGCGCCCGTTCTACGCCGATCTGGTCAAGTTCATGACCTCGGGTCCGGTCATGGTCCAGGTGCTCGAAGGCGAGAATGCCGTGCTCAAGCACCGTGACGTCATGGGTGCCACCAACCCGGCGGATGCGGCCGAGGGTACCGTGCGCAAGAAGCACGCGAGCTCGATCGACGAGAACGCGGTGCACGGCTCGGATGCCCCCGAGACCGCCGCCGAGGAGATCGCGTTCTTCTTCGACGCCGATCAGCTGCACGCCCGCACCCGCTAGCGGTCCGACCCTCGCATGAGCCTTGCCGCGCCCGTGAACCTGTTCGACCTCGATCGCTCGGCGTTCGAGGCGTACATGGGCGAGCTCGGCGAGAAGCCGTTCCGCGCCCGGCAGCTGATGAAGTGGCTGTACGGGCGCGGCGAGACCGACCTGGCGAAGATGACCGACGTGGCGCGCGGCACGCGCGCCCGGCTGGAAGGCTGCGACACCACGGTGCCGCTGTCCATCGCCGCCGATCACACCAGCAGCGACGGCACCCGCAAGTGGCTGTTCGAGCTGCACGATGGCAATCGCATCGAGACCGTCTACATTCCCGAGACGTCGCGCGGCACCTTGTGCGTGTCCTCGCAGGTCGGTTGCGCGCTGGACTGCTCGTTCTGTTCCACCGGGCGCCAGGGCTTCAACCGCAACCTGGGCGTGGCCGAGATCATCGGTCAGGTGTGGCTGGCCACGCGCTTGCTGGGCGAGGCCGATGCGGCAGCCGGTGTCGCACCGGGTGACCGATCGGCGGGCGCCTCGTCTCGCATCACCAACGTGGTGATGATGGGCATGGGCGAGCCGCTGGCCAACTACAAGGCACTGGTGCCGTCGCTGAGACTGATGCTGGACGATCTGGGTTACGGGCTGAGCAAGCGCCGGGTCACGGTCAGCACCTCGGGCATGGTGCCCTGGATGGATCGACTGACCAACGATATCGATGTCTCGCTCGCCGTCTCCCTGCACGCCCCCACCGATGCGCTTCGCGATGAGCTGGTGCCGATCAACCGCAAGTACCCGATTCGCGAGCTGATGGCCGCCTGCCAGCGATACGTGGACGGCGAGCGCAAGAAGCACGTGCTGTTCGAGTACGTGATGCTGGACGGCGTCAACGACTCGCCGGCCGAGGCGCGGGCGTTGGCCAAGCTGCTCGGCGACTTTCCCGCCAAGGTCAATCTCATTCCGTTCAACCCGTTCCCGCAGTCGGGCTATCGCCGCTCCTCGCGCGGACGGGTCGATCGCTTCGCCGCCGTGCTCGAGTCCGCTGGCGTGCTGACGCTCAAGCGCACCACGCGTGGCGACGACATCGATGCCGCCTGCGGCCAGCTGGCCGGTGACATCGAGGATCGCAGCCGACGGGCCGACAAGTTCGCCACGCCGCGTTTCGGCGAGCGCGGCATCATCCCGATCCGCTCGAGCGTCCCGGCCGGCGATGACCCCATCGTCCCGTCTTCCGCTTCGCGAGGTAGCCGATGAACCTGCCGTCCTTCGCTCGTCACCCGGGTAGCTGCACCCGCGCCTGCACCCGCGCCTGCCTGCTCGTCGCGTTGTCGCTGGGCGCCTGCGCCACCGGTCCTTCGGACGGTTCCAAGCCGCGCGACGCGGCTCAGTACAACGCGCAGCTGGGGGCCACCTACCTGCAGCGTGGCGACATCGACCAGGCCAAGGTCAAGCTGGAACGGGCGCTGCAGCAGGACGAGACCAACGCGCTGGCCAACGTGGCCTACGCGCGGCTGCAGCAACGCGTCGGGCGCATGGACCGGGCGCGGGTGCACTTCGCGCGCGCCATCGAGCTGGAGCCGGATGAAGCCGAGCATCGCAACGCCTACGGGGCGTTCCTGTGCGGGGTGGGCGACCTGCAGCAGGCCGAGGCGCAGTTTCGCCGCGCCGCCACCGATCCCTTCTACGACACCCCCGAGACCGCGCTCGACAATGCCGGGCGCTGCATGCTCGACAGCGATCGCCTGCCGGATGCCGAGAACTACCTGCGCGATGCGCTGCGCGTGAATCCGCGTTATCCGGCCGCCTGGTTGCACATGGCCGAGCTGCTGCACCGGCGCGAGCGCCTGACCGTGGCCGATGCCTATTACCAGCGTTACACCGTGCTGGGGCCGGCCACCGCCGAGAGCCTGATGCTCGGTCATCGCATCAAGCGCGACGTTGGCGACATCGCCTCGGCCGAGGCCTACGCCAGCCGCCTGCTCAGCGAGTTCCCGGCCTCGATCGAGGCCGGTGACTACCTGTCCCGCCCCCTCGACTGACGTTCTCGCCGGAATCTTCACCAGTGGACGATCGTTTCAAGCGCCCGCGCGGCATGCCCGACCTGATGCCGGCCGACCTGGCCAGCTGGCATGCGCTCGAAGCGGTCGTGGCCTCGGCCATGGCGGCCTACGGCTACGGCGAGCTGCGCACGCCGCTGATCGAGAGGACCACGCTGTTCGAGCGCTCGATCGGCGAGGGCACCGACATCGTCGAGAAGGAGATGTACACCTTCGAGGATCGCAAGGGGGGCCGGTTGAGCCTGCGCCCCGAAGGCACCGCCGGAGTGGTGCGCGCGGTGCTGGAGAACGGCCTGGTGCAGCCGGGCGCGGTGGCGCGGCTGTTCTACCGCGGCCAGATGTTCCGCTACGAGCGCCCGCAGCTGGGTCGTCAGCGCCAGTTCCACCAGGTCGGCGCCGAGGCGTTCGGCATGGCCGGGCCGGTCATCGAGACCGAGTTGGTGTTGCTGTCGGCGCGTATCCTGCGCGAGCTGGGATTGCTGGACGCGGTGCAGCTGGAGATCAACACGCTGGGCACCGCCGAGGATCGACAGGGCTGGCGAGCCGCGTTGGTGGCGCACTTCGATGCGCACCGCGACCAGCTGGACGAGGACAGCCTGCGTCGCCTGGAACGTAACCCCCTGCGCATCCTGGACAGCAAGAATCCGGCGCTGCAATCGTTGATCGAAACGGCGCCACCGCTGGACGACAGCCTGTGCGTGGCCTCGCGCGAACACTTCGACACGCTGCGCGACCTGCTGGCGGCCAACGGGATCGATGCGCAGGTGAATCCGCGCCTGGTGCGCGGCCTGGATTACTACAGCCACACGGTGTTCGAGTGGACCACCGACCGGCTCGGTGCGCAGTCGGCGGTGTGCGCCGGGGGGCGCTACGACAAGCTGGTCGACGAGCTGGGCGGCAAGCCGATGCCGGCGGTCGGCTGGGGCATGGGCCTGGAGCGCGTCGTGGCGTTGATGGCGGCGCTGGAGCTCGCACCGGCGGCGCGCACCCCGGATGCCTTCCTGATCGCCAGCGACGAGGTGCCGGCCGCCGTCGCGCTCGGCATCGGCGAACGGTTGCGCGCCGATCGCCCGCAGCTGTCGGTGGTGCACAATGTGGCCGGCGGCAGCCTGAAGAGTCAGTTCAAGAAGGCCGACAAGAGCGGTGCCAGCGTGGCCCTGGTGGTCGGTACCGAGGAGCTGGCGGCCGACGAGATCACGCTGAAGCCACTGCACGGTGGCGAGCAGCGTCGCGTGGCCACCGCCGAGCTCGCCGATGCCGTGGATGCGCTGCTCGCGACCCTGCGCGACGCGCCCTGAAACGATTGATGCACGGCGCCCGCCGGCGCCGCTGGAGAGCCCGACGTGGAATTTGAAACCGAAGAACAGCAGGTCGAAGCGCTCAAGCGCTGGTGGCAGGAGAACGGCCGTGCGGTGATCGCCGGTGTGGCGATCGGTGGCGGCGCCATCCTGGGCTGGACCCTGTGGCAGAACCACCAGGAAGGCCAGGCGGTCGCGGCCAGCGATGCCTGGTCGCAGGCCATCGAGGCGGCGGATGCCGGCGATGCGGCCACGGTCGAGCGCCTGGCCGACAGCCTGGCCGATGACCACGGCGGGACGCTGTACGCCGCCTACGGGCAGCTGGCGGCCGCTCGGGTGGCGGTGGAGGCCGAGCGTCTGGACGATGCGGCCACTCGCCTGTCCTGGGTGGTCGACGAGGCCTCGCAGGACGATGTGCGACTGATCGCCCGCATCCGCCTGGCGCGCGTGGACGGCGCGCGCGGCGATGCGCAAGGTGGGCTGGCACGCTTGCCCGGCGACTATCCCGAGGGGTTCACCGGCCTGGTCGAGGAGACGCGCGGCGACCTGCTGGTGCTGGGCAACGACCTGGATGCGGCCCGCGCGGCCTACGAGACGGCACGCGACAGCGAGCAGGTGGCCGATCCCGATGCGCTGGGCATGAAGCTCGATGCCCTGGCCACGCCGGCGGCGACGGGCTGAGGCCGCCCGGGTGCATCGCGCGATGGTCAGGCTGACGGGCTCGATGTCGGGCATGGCCCCGGCATGGGCGATCGGGTCGGCGATGGGACACTTGATGGGGCGGTCGATGGGGCGGTCGATGGGGCGATCTTCGGCACGGCCGATGTGGCTGCCGATCGTTGCGGCGGGGCTGCTCGGTGCCTGCGCCAGCGATCCGCCTCGGGTGCCGCCCAGCGAGTTGGCTCCCTTCGCGCGTACCGCCACGCTGGAGCGCAGCTGGCGGTTGAACGGCCAGGAGGCCGGCGCGGGACGGTTCGCACCGCACCTGGAGAATGAGGCGGTGTACGTCGCCGGGGCGCAGGGCACGGTCATGCGCCTGGCGCGCGACCGCGGCGAGGCGCTGTGGACCAGCGAACCGGCCGGTTCGCTGGCCAGCGGGGTGGGCGGCGACGAGGCGGCGGTGTACGTGGCCGGTCGCGACGGCGAGGTGATCGCGCTGGATGCGGCCACCGGCGAGGAGCGCTGGCGCTCGCGCGCCAGTTCCGAGGTGCTGGCGCCGGTGTCGACCGGTTTCGGCGCACTGGTGGTGCGCAGTGCCGACGGCCGCCTTGCGGCGGTGGATCCGGCCACCGGTGAGGAGCGCTGGTCCAATTCCTGGACGCCGCCCGCGCTGACCGTCAACGGCTACAGCCGACCGCTGCTGCTGGACGGCGGTCTGCTGGTCGGTCTGGACGATGGGCGTCTGCTCGCCATGGACAGCACTAACGGCCGCACCCTGTGGGAGACCGAGCTGGGCCGGCCCACCGGACGCTCCGAGGTCGAGCGGCTGGTGGACATCGATGCCGACGTGCTGGTGGATGGCGAGGGCATCTACGCGGTCAGCTTCCAGGGTCGCGTGGCGCGGCTGGAGCCCGCTCGCGGTCAGATCGTCTGGAGCGTGCCGATGTCCTCCACCAGCGGCCTGGCGTTGGACGAGGACAGCCTGTACGTGATCGATGACGAGAGCGTGGTGCACGCGCTGGACAAGCGCGATGGGCGCACTCGATGGAGCACGGATGTGTTCCGCGGTCGCAAGCTGAGCGCGCCGCTGCGCATCGATGGGATGCTGATCGCCGGGGATCTGGACGGCTACGTGCACGTGCTGGACACCGCGACCGGCGAGCCGATCGGCCGGCGACAGGTGGCCGACAGCGCCATTCGGGCTCGACCGGCGGGCGATGCGCAAGGCATCGTGGTGCAGTCCACCGGCGGGCGCATCGTCGCCCTGCGGCTGAAGCGGGACGCGGCGCGATGAGGCGGCGATCGATGACGAACGGCCTGCACGATCCGGATGGCCCGCACGACCCCGACAGCCTGGGCGGTTGAGCGCCACCATCGCCTTGGTCGGGCGCCCCAACGTCGGCAAGTCGACCCTGTTCAACCGCCTGACGCGCAGCCAGGACGCGTTGGTGGCCGACTACCCCGGACTGACCCGGGACCGTCAGTACGGCACCGGCAAGATCGGTGGCTGGCCGTACATCCTGGTCGATACCGGCGGTCTGTCCGGCGAAGCCGAGGAGCTGGACGCCGCCATGGCCGACCAGACGCTGATGGCGGTCGAGGAGGCCGACCTGGTGGTGTTCATCGTGGATGGGCGCGATGGGCTGGTGGCCACCGACAGCGAGATCGCCGATCGGCTGCGACGCGGCTCCAAGCGCGTGCTGCTGTGCGTGAACAAGATCGACGGCCTGGGCGAGGACCGCGCCGCGCTGGAATTCCACGAGCTGGGCTTCGAGCACGCGGTGTCCACCGCGGCCTCGCACAATCGCGGCGTGCGCACGTTGATCGACGTGGCGGCCGACCTGCTGGAAATTCCCGCCGAGCAGCGTGACGCGGGCGGGGACGAACGCCGCCGCCGCTCGAGAAAGGAGCGTCGCCAGGAGGCCGAGCGCGCTGCGCTGCAGGCCGCCGAGGCACTCGAGGCGGCCGAACTGGCCGAGGCGGACGCCGGCGTGGTCGCCGATGGGGATGCTGATGGCGAGCCTGCCACCGACGCCGATGCCCGGGCCGAGCACCCGGTCGGTACCACCGCCCCCGGCGTCCAGCCGACACCGCCGGCCGGTGCCAGTGCAGACGACGCGGCGCGTTTCGAGCGCGGCTTTCGGCCCGACGACATCCGCATCGGCTTCATCGGGCGGCCCAACGTGGGCAAGTCCACGCTGGTGAACCGCTTGCTGGGCGAGGAGCGGGTCATCGCCTTCGACAAGCCTGGCACCACTCGCGACACGGTGGCGGTGCCGTTCACCCGCGGGCACACGCAGTACACGCTGGTGGACACCGCCGGCATTCGCCGACGCGGCAAGGTGACCGAGAAGATCGAGACCTTCAGCATCATCAAGACGCTCAAGGCGATCGAGGAGGCCAACGTGTGCGTGATGCTGGTCGATGCCGCCGAGGGACTGACCGAGCAGGACCTGCACCTGATGTCGCACGTGATCGACAAGGGTCGGGCGCTGATCGTGGCGGTCAACAAGTGGGATGCGTTGGACAACGCGCAGCGCGAGGCCATGCGCGAGGACCTGGAGCGGCGCGTGGAATTCCTGCGCTTCACGCGCATCCACTTCATCAGCGCGCTGCACGGTTCCGGGGTGGGCGATCTGTTCAAGTCGATCGACAAGGCGCACCTGTCAGCGTTCGTGAACCTGTCCACGCCGAAGCTGACCCGACTGCTCGACCTGGCGGTCACCCAGCACGCGCCGCCGATGCATGCCGGGCGCCGCATCAAGCTGCGCTACGCCCACCAGGGCGGGGTCAACCCGCCGATCATCGTGATTCACGGTCGGCAGGCCGACAAGGTGCCGCAGAGCTACCACCGCTACCTGTCCAATTGGTTCCTGAAGCAGCTGCGCCTGTTCGGCACGCCGCTGCGCCTGGAGTTTCGTCAGGGCGAGAATCCGTTCGCGGCGCGCTCGGCCAAGGCCGGCGCGCGGCCGGGTGTCACGCGCGACAAGCTAGAACGGGCCAAGAAGCGCGAGACCCGTCCGGAGGCTCGCCGTGGGGCCGGCAAGGAGCTCAAGCGTCGTCGATGATGGTCATCGATGCCAGCCCGCTCTGGCCCGGCTGCACCGTCGCGAACGGCCCGCCCAGGCAGCGGTGCGCCGGATCGTCGACCGCCTCCGGCGGGGCATCGGCGAGGATCGCCTCGGCGAACCGCTCGGCGTTGTCGATGGGGCGATAGCCCAGGAAGGCCGCCCCGGCATTATCGACCGGTGCGCGATCGTTGGCCGACACGCCGTACACCACCGTGAAGCCGACGCTGGGCGTATCGATCGCCCGGGTCACCAGCTGGATCAGGTCGCGGGTCGATAGCCAGGTGCCCAGCGCGCGTGCGCTGGTCACCTGCGCGGCCGACAGGATGCGCAGGCACACCGCCTCGATGCCGCGCTTGTCCCAGTACATCCGTGCCAGGTCCTCGGCGAAGCACTTGGCCAGTCCGTAGTAGGTGTCCGGGCGATGCGGGGCGTCCACGCCGATCATGGCGGTGCGCTCGTGCATGCCGACCGCGTGGATGGAACTGGCATAGACCACCCGTCGCACGCCCTGACGGTGAGCCGCCTCCCAGACGGTGTAGGCGCCGACGATGTTGGCCTGCAGGATCTCGTCGAACGGCGCCTCGTCACCGATCGCCCCGAAATGCACGACCAGGTCCGCGCCCTCGAGCAGCGGCTCGATCTCGCTCAAGTTCGACAGGTCGGCGCGGACGTAACGCTCGTTCGGCGCCAGAGCGTCGAGGCGCTCGACCAGATCCGAACTGACCAACGTGTCGGCCAGGGCCGCCAGCGGTGCGCGCAGATGCGTGCCAAGCCGACCGGCGGCGCCGGTGAGGACGATATTCATCGGCCGGACACTGAGCCGGGCACGAGACCGGGCACGAGACCGGGCACGAGACCGGGCACGAGACCGGGCACGAGTTCGGGCACGACGTCGATCACTCGACTGCCTCCCGGTACCTGTCGGGGCGAGACGGTCGCGGGTATCAGCCCTTGACGGTCTCGATGCGCACAGGTGTCGGGTTGGGGCTCGGCGGCTGGGCACGCGAGATCTTCGGGGTGTCCTTGCGGCCGCAGCCGGCCGGATCGGCGCTCGCCCCTTGATCGCTGTCCGAGGTGGCCGCCTGAGCCTGCTTGCCCGCCGCGGTGGTATCGCCATGGTCGCAGTCGGCGAGCGCCTGGCCCGACGCCAGCAGGGGCGCGCCGGCCGCGACCAGGGCGGCACCGCGCCGCATGAAGCGGCGTCGCCCGGTCGCGTCCTGGACGCGCATGGTGGAAGGGCTGGCGGTGCTGTCGCTCATGGTGCACTTGTCGTGATGAACCCGTATCGGGTGTATCGCGTTCAGCGGAACCGGTCAAGCGTCAGGCGCCCGGCGCTCCAGCTCGGCGATGTTCGCGTTCACCAGTAGCTCGACCAACGCATCGCGCTGTTCGTCGCCCAGCATGCCCAGGCGAGACAGCGGCAGTCGACGTTCGTCCAGCAGCTGCTGCACGGCCCGAGCGGCCGCGCCATCGAAACTCAACACCGATCCGCTGCAGCGCAGGCGTAACGAGCCGCCGCTCGAGCGGGTCTGCCACGGCTCACCGTCGCGAAGCCGCAGCATGGCATCGGCGGTTCGCGTAGCGGCTGGCGCCGCCTGGCGCAGGCGATGTGCCAGCCCTTGCACGCAAGGACGAGCGTTCAGCGCGACCTCGTCGCGCAACCGTTCGAGCGCCTCGTCCAGGCAAGCCTGGTCCATCCACCCTTGCGCATCCGCCAGCGCTGCGTCCGCGTGCCGGTATATCGCCTGGCGCAGCGTGACATCCGTTTCGGCGCACCGCTCGAGCGCGCCTTGCAGCACATCGAGCAGCGTCGGCGCGAAGCAGCCGAGCGTGATGTGCACCGACGCCTGGTGCGGATCGGCCACCGCGTCGTGCATCACGCCGCGCGGGATGTACAGGGTGCTGCCGGCATGCAGATCGGCCTCTTGCACCCGGGCAGCCGGTGCCCACCGCCCGGGCTCGAAACGCTGGCTGGACAACGGCAGTTCGGGGCCGCCGTCGTAGAACGCGAAGCGCTTGCGGCCGGTGACCTGCAGGATGTAGACATCGTGCGCATCGTAGTGCGGACCGAATCCCTGCTGCCCGGCGGGTGACAGGTAGGCGTTGGCCTGCCAGCGCAGACCGGTCTGGCGCTGCAAGGTCTCGCACAGCCGACTCAAGGCTGGCAGGTAGTGCTGCACGCGGGCCAGCACCAGCGTGGCGCCCTCGGCATGGTACTGCAGCAGACGGGGGCCGATGATCCGACCGGCTGCGTCGGTGTAGTCCGCAGGCGCGATCGGTTGCGCGAACCGTGACAGTTGCAGGTCGGGGAACGAGATCGGGCGCTCGCTCAGCAGGCGCTCGATCCGTGCCTGGCTGACCAGGTGCGCGAAGCGCTCGGCGTCCTGCCGTGCGACGTGCAGCGGTTGACGGTCGCGCCAGCGCTGGGCGAAGGCCTCATGCGTGACCGGTTCGAGCAACTCCTGCAGCGCCGCACTCACTCCAGCACCAGATCCGGATCGATCCAGGTGCCGTTCAATCCGACCGAAAAATGCAGATGCGGCCCCGTCACTCGACCGGTTGCCCCCACCGCACCGATGATGTCGCCCGCCTCGACGATATCGCCCTCGGCCACGTCGATGCGTGACAGATGAGCGTAGAAGGTCTGCAGTCCCAGGCCATGCTCGATGAACACGCTGTTGCCGTTGAAGAAGTACTCGCCGGCATCGATCACCAGCCCCGGAGCCGGGGCCTGGATCGGTACGCCTTCGACGGCGGCGATGTCGATGCCACCGTGCGGTCGGCGGGGCTGGCCGTTGAAGAAGCGCCGTAGCCCGAACGGGCTCGAGCGCACACCGGGAACCGGCGTGAGGAAGGGCTCGGTGGCCAGCAGGCGGTCGGCGCGTCGACTCTTGACCCCGGCCAGGCGCCGTCGCTCGAGGCGGATGCGTGCCATGTCCAACGGCGCCGGATTCACCTTGTTGGTGTCCTTGATCACGATGCGCTGTTCCTCGTACTCCAACGGCTCGATCGTGAAGTCGACCTGGCGTTCGGTACCGTCGGTCGTGCTCACCACCAGCTGGCGCTCACCGGCCGGGCTGCCCAGCGCGATGCCGACCAGCGCGATCGCCTCGCCATCCACCGGGTGCACCGCGATGGGCTTGCCGTCCAGCGTGACCGTATCGATCCGGGCGCGCGGCAGGGTCAGCGGAACCAGCGCCACGCCACCGGGTATCGGTCGGTGCGTCAGCGGGCCGACGCGTTCGGGCGCCGACGCGGCATGGGTGGTCGATGTGCCGAGCCCGATCGAGAGGGCGAAGGCGACGAGGGCTGCAATCGGCGCAGGCGGAACGGTCTCGGCGGTCCGGCCGGCGAACAGCCCGGCCGCCAGGCGGCAAACAGGTCGAAGGAACATGAGCAAGTCGTTGAAGGGTCGAGGCGGCCGGCGCACAGGTTCCCACGAAACCGCCCCGCACGGCCTGCACCGCCCGGTCCGGGCACCGACATGATGGTGAGGGCATACTGCGCCCACATTGGGTCGATGCCGAATCGCGATGTCGCTTGTCCGCTCCGTTGCCCTCGCCGCGCTGGGTTGCCTGCTGTCGACCGTCTGCTCGGCGCAGGCCCTGCCCGACGCACAGACCGGCAACGCCTGGTTCGATGCGGCAGCGCGCACGCTGGCGCAGAAGCTTGCCGCGCCGCCGGCCGATGCTCGTGCCCGCAACGTCATCCTGTTCGTCGGCGCCGGCATGGGCGTATCGACCTTGACCGCGGCCCGCATCCTGGAAGGGCAGCGGCGCGGCGAGCCGGGCGAGGAGAATCTGCTGTGGTTCGAGCGCTTCGCCCACACCGCCCTGGTCAAGACCTACACCGTCGATGCCCAGGTGCCCGACACCGCGGGCGCCATGACCGCGTTGCTGAGCGGCGTGAAGAGCAAGGTCGGTCTGCTCGGCCTGGACGCGGATGCGGTGCGCGGCGATTGCGCTTCGATGGCGGGCAACGAGCTGGTATCGGCGGTGGAGTTGGCCGAGCTCGGCGGTATCGCGACCGGTATCGTCACCTCCGGACGGCTGACCGAGGCCGGTACGGCGGCCGCGTACGCCACCACACCCGATCGGGACTGGGAAGACGATGTCGGGTTGCCGGTGTCGGCGGCATCCGACGGTTGCGAGGACATCGCGCGTCAGCTGGTGTCGTTCCAGCCGCGTGTGCAGGCGCGGCACGGGCGCACCATCGACGGCATCGACGTGGCGATGGGCCTCGGCCGGGAGCGGTTCGTGCCAGCCTCCGGCGGGGTGGCTTCCGGGGCCGGTGACGACGACGGTTCGGCCGTCGGTCGCCGCCGCGATGGACGGCATTTGCTGGACGAGTGGCAGGCGCGGTACCCGCAAGGTCAGCTCGTCTCGGATGCCGACGCGTTGGCGAGCGCTTCGCGCACGCCCCTGCTGGCGCTGTTCGACACCATGGCCGACGTGCCCACGCTCGAGGCGATGACCCGCCAGGCGATAGCGCTGCTGGCACCGGATCCGCAAGGCTACCTGCTGATCGTGGTGGCCGACGATATCGGCCAGGGGCACGCCGATGGCCAAGCCGCCGCGGCCCTGGACGCAACGATCGCGCTGTCGCAGGCGGTGCGCACCGCCGACGCACTCACCGACGATGCCGACACCCTGATCCTGGTCACCGCCGATCACGGCCACGGCCTGACCATCGGCGGCTATCCGGCGCGCGGCAACGCGATCCTCGGCAAGGTGGTGTCCAGGGCCGGTACGCCCCCGGTCCGGGCTGCGGACGGCTTGCCGTACACCACGCTCGGCTATGCCGGTGGCCGCGGGTCCGGGCAGGGCGGTGCAGCCGATACCGACTCGCCGCCCGGTCGGGTCGATCTAGCCGAGATCGACACCACCGCGTCGACGTTCCGCCAGGCATCGCTGGTTCCCTTGGCCGCGACCGAGCCCAGCGGCGAGGATGTGGCGCTGCACGCTGCCGGCCCGGGGGCCGATCGCGTGTACGGGGTGATCGAGCAGAACGTGGTCTTTCACGTCATGCAGCGTGCGTTGCAGCTGTACGAGCTGCGCATGCCGGAGGAGGGGCCATGACGCGCGGACCCGGCCAGTTAGCCATCACGCTGGTGCCGGTGTTGGCATGGCTGTTGAACGCCTGCGGTGGCGGCTCCGCCGATGCGCCGGCGATCATCGATCCCTTGGAGAACACCCGCACCAATGCCTGGAGCGTGGCCGGCGCTGCCCGCGTGTCGCAGCCGCCTGCCAGCGACACACGCCGCGGCGCGGCGCGCAACGTCATCCTGTTCGTGGCCGACGGCATGGGGCTGAGCACCGAGACCGCGGCGCGCATCTTCCAGGGGCAGCAGCGTGGCGGCCAGGGCGAGGAGCACGTGCTGTCGTTCGAGGCGCTGCCCTACGCCGGTTTGTCGCGCACCTACACCGTCGATGCGCAGACCTCGGATTCCGCCGGCACCATGACCGCGATGATGACCGGGGTGAAGACCGACGCCGGACTGATCAACCTGTCCGAGCGAGGCTCGCGCGGGCAGTGCGGCAGCGTCCGGTTCAACGAGCTGGTCAGCGCGCTGCAGTTGGCGGCGGTGGGCGGACGGGCCACCGGCATCGTGACCACCGCCCGGCTGACGCACGCCACGCCGGCAGCCACCTACGCGGTGTCGGTGGACAGGAACTACGAGGACGATTCGGACATGCCCACCTCGGTCAAGGCCGCCGGCTGCGAGGACATCGCCAGCCAGTTCGTCGCGTTCGAGGCCCGGTTGCAGGCCCGCTACCCGGAAGCCGACATCGATGGCATCGCGGTGGCCCTGGGCGGAGGACGGCGTCATTTCCTGCCGAACGACGCCGCGTTCAACAGCGCCGATGCCCGTAGCGAGATCGAGGGCGATCGCACCGACGGGCGACATCTCGTGAACGAGTGGCAGGCGTTGTACCCGAACGGACGCGTGGTGTTCGATCAGGCAGGCTTCGATGCCTATGACCCGGAAGGCGACCAGCGCCTGCTGGGCCTTTTCAACGAATCGCACATGCAGTACGCATCGCGACGCGACGACGACCTGGCCGGGGAGCCGTCGCTGGCCGAGATGACCGATGTCGCCATCCGTCGGCTGGACAACGACCCGGATGGCTACTTCCTGGTGGTCGAGGCCGGGCGCATCGATCACGCCCATCACGTCAACAGCGCGCACGCAGCATTGCAGGACACGGTGGCACTGGCCGACGCCGTGGCCATCGCCGAGCGGCTGGCCAGCGAGGACACGCTGCTGATCGTGACCGCCGATCACGGTCACGTGTTCACCTTGGCCGGCAACAACGCGCGCGGCAACCCGATCCTGGGGTTGGCGGTGGCGCCGGGGCAACGCATGCCTCGCCTGGCAACCGATGGCATGCCGTTCACCACGCTGGGCTACCGCAACGGGCTGGGCTTTCGGGACCTGCCCGTGGGCACCGACCCGGATGCGGCCTACATCGATGCGCCGACCGGTGGACGCCGCGACCTGTCCGCGCTGGACACGACCGTGCTCGGCTTCCATGCCGAGGTGCTGGTGCCGCTGACGGTCGAGACCCACTCCGGTGAAGATGTCGCGATCCATGCCCGCGGCCCGGGCGCTTCGCTACTGCAGGGCAGCAACGAGCAGCACATGATCTTTCACGTGATGGAACACGCGGCGGACCTGGTGGGGCGGCTGGAAGGGGTGGCGCAACGACGGTGAAGCCGAGCGGCCGGCGGTCGAGCGGCGCCGCTGCCCTCCGGGCGGCGCGACCGGTCAGGCTCGGTTCAGCGCCTCGATCAGTTCCGGCTTGGCACGATCAGCGGCGTCGCGCACGCCGTGGTCCTGCGCGATGGCGCGCAGCTCGCCCTCGCTGAGCGCGTTCAGGCGCTGCTGGAAATCGTTGCCCTGCGCCTGGCTCACCGCCTGGGATTGCGAACGGGCGCGCTCATCGGCACGCAAGCGCAGGTAGCCGGTCACCGCCTTGGACAACAACGTGCCGATGAACACGGCCACGGTGCTCTGGCTCATGCCGACGTTGGAGGCCGCCTCGCGGGTGCGCTCGGACAGGGTCGGCTCGCGGCCCAGGCTCACCTCACCGAGACGCTCGCGCAACGACTCCACACCGCCTTGCAGCGAATCGGCCCCTCCGTGCAAGGTGCGCTGCGCGGTTTCCAGCCCGGAATCGATCGCCCGACGCGCCTGCCGGTCCAACGCCCCGAATGTCGAGCTTGAGTCCGATCGCGAATAGGCGTTGCGGCCGGCCAGCAGCAGGGCGCCGGCCACACCCGCGGCGGCCAATGCGGCGTACGGCGCGGGGCGACGCTTGATGTCGTCGATCAGCGAGTCCAGAGAGTTCTGTGCCACGAAGGTGTTCCACGAGAAGGGGCGAACCAAGCGTTGCACGCGCCTCGTTCGATCGCCTGCTCCTGGCAGAAGCTACCCGGCGGGGGCGTGTTCCGGGTCCGTGGGGATCGTCCGGTGGCACCCACCACCGCGTTGCATCACCGCCAACGCGCCGCAGCGGTTGCCGCTTTGCAGAGCCTGATCCAGCGAACGAGTCGCCAGCCAAGTGTGCAGGAATCCGGCATTGAAGGCATCGCCGGCACCGGTGGTGTCCATCGGCTCCAGCGGACCGGTGGGCATCCGCACCCATCGCTCACCGGCCGCATCGCGTAGGCGGGCACTCGCACCGCCCCGGCCGCGCTTGAGCACCAGCAGCGGCAAGTGGCTCAGCGCCTCGTTCGGCAGCGCGGCGAATTCCGCCTCGTTGGGCATGAACACATCGACGAGCTGCAGATGCACGGCCAGATCGTCGCGCTGCAACGCCGCTTCGTCCCAGCCACAGTCCAGCGACACCGTCAGTCCGGCACGCCGGGCCAGGGCGGGCAGTTGCGGGTATTCGAGCAGCGTGGCCAGTTCGCTGATGTGCAGGTGCGTCAGGCCGGGCCGGCACAGCGCGTCGGCATGCAGCTGCGGGGGCAGGGCGGCGCCCGGGCGGCGGGTCAGGAAGGCGCGATCGCCTTGCGCCACCAGGGCCACGGTGAGCTGCGGCTCGCCATCCTCGGCCTGGCGGCAATCGCTCAGGTCGAGCCCGCAGCGCTCGGCGTCGGCGCGCAGCAACGTACCGAACGGTGACGCTGGCAGCATGGCGCAGATCGATGTGGCCCGTCCGAGCCCTGCCAGCCAGGTGGCGGTGATCCAGGCGCCGCCCCCGCCGTGCAGCGACAGCTCGTCGGCGAACACCTCGGTGCCCAGCGTGGGCAGGCGCTCCAGACCGGAGAACACCAGATCGCAGTACACCCGCCCCATGCACAGCACACCGGACGGCGCCGAGGGGCGCACCGGTTCAGCCTGCCCCGTGCCGAGGGAACGATTCGTCGACATGGTCGTCCTGGCGCAACAGGGAGACACCGGTGGTTGCATCGAACACGTGCAGGTTGCGTGAATCGGTGCCCAGCGATACCGGGTCCCCGGGCATCGGCGCCTGACGCCCGGGCGCCGAGGCGATCACCTGGCGACCGTTCACCTCCACGTGCAGCAGCGTCTGCCCGCCCAACGGTTCGACCAGCGTGACCTCGCCCTGGATCAACGGGTCATCGTCGGTGGGCACCAGATCCTCGGGCCGGGCACCGATGATCAGCGCACGGCCCTCGGCAGGCTCTTCGGCCATCAGCGTGGTAAACGCCCGTTCGACACCGTTCCACAGCCGCGCCACGCCCTGCGCGGTGGTGGCCTCCAGCAGGTTCATGGCCGGTGCGCCGATGAAGCCTGCCACGAAGGTGTTGGCCGGGCGATGGTAGGCGTCGGCCGGGGTGGCCACCTGCTGGATGGTGCCGTCCTTCATGATCACGATCCGATCGGCCATCGTCATCGCCTCGACCTGATCGTGGGTGACGAACACGATGGTCCTGCCGACCCGCTGGTGCAGCTTCTTGATCTCCAGGCGCATCTGCGTGCGCAACTGGGCATCCAGGTTGGACAGCGGCTCGTCGAACAGGAACACCGCCGGGTCGCGCACCATGGCGCGACCGATCGCCACGCGCTGCCGTTGCCCGCCGGACAAGGCGGCAGGCTTTCGGTCCAGGTACTCGCTCATGCCGAGCAGGGCGGCCACCTGCTCGATGCGCACCGCCTTGTCCTGCTTGGGCATCTTCGCGGTGCGCAGTCCGAAGCCGATGTTCTTGCGCACGCTCATGTGCGGGTAGATCGCGTAGTTCTGGAACACCATCGCGATGTCGCGCTCCTTGGGCTCCATCTCGTTGACCACCCGTCCATCGATCTCGACGGTGCCGGAGCTGATGTCCTCCAGCCCGGCGATCATGCGCAGCGTGGTCGACTTGCCGCATCCGGACGGCCCCACGAAGACGATGAACTCCCCGTCGGCCACCTGCAGATCGATGCCGTGCAGCACCTCGGTCGTGCCGTAGCGCTTGACCAGGTCGGTGAGGGCGAGGGTGGCCATGCTCAGTGTCCGGCGGCAAGAAAGGTGAAGCGATCGTCCAGCAGCTGCTGCGCCGCCGTGCGTCGCGCACGGTGCAGGTCGGCACGCGCCATCAGCCCCTGCAGGCGGTTGCCGTCGGCCTGCAGCGCCGAGTCCAGCGCCGCCGGTGCCGGACCGCCGTAGCGATCGCGGCGCGCGATGAAGGTTCCGATCGCCACCGCCTCGGCGAACGCTGGCGCATCCAGCGCCGACGGGTGGCCGCACTCGGCCCGGAAGACCAGATCGAACGCGCCGAACCCCTCGCGTAACGGCACCGCCCGGTCGATGACCGCTCGGGCGGTCTTGGCGGCGATGTCGTGCGCCTGGCGGAACGACAGCGCATCCTGACGCACCAGGCTGTCGGCCAGTTCGGTGATGGTGACGCAGGCCGCATCCGCGTTGCGCATCACCCGGTCGGCATCGATCGACACCGACGCGATGAGCGCATCCAGCAGCGCCAGCACCCGCTCGGCCGACTCGAACGCGGCATAGCCTGCCACCTGCACCTCGCCCTCGCTGTCGTTCATGTCCGTGAAGGGGGTGTTGTGCAACGCGTTCACGATCGCATCGCAGCGCCCCACCGTCATGCTGGACAGGTGGCGCAGATGCTCGATGGGGACCGGGTTGCGCTTTTGCGGCATGATCGAGGAGACTTGCACCAGTGCATCGGGTACGCGCAGCTGCCCGACCTCGAACGCCGACCAGAACGCCAGGTCCTGCACCAGCCGTCCGATGTGCAGGAACGGCAGCTTCAGCGCGCTGTAGGTGGCGCTGATGTAGTCGATCGAGGCGATGCAGTTGTAGCTGTTGCGCTTGGCCCGGCTGAACCCCAGCAGCTCGGCGGTGCGGTGCCGATCGATGGCGAAACCGGTGGTGGTGATGGCCGCGGCCCCCATCGGACAGGCGTCCACCGCATCGCGCGCCGCCAGCAGTCGCTCGATGTCGCCGAGCAGCGTCTCCAGCACCGCTGCCAGGTAGTGCCCGAAGGTCGATGGCTGCGCCGGTTGCCCGTGGGTGTAGGCCACGATGGCGGTGTCGCGTTCGGCGCCTGCCTTGTCCAGGAGGGTTCGCGACAGGCGAAGCGCACTCGACAGGATGGCGTCCAGCCGGTGCCCGAGCGTCAGCCGGAACACCGTGTGATCGATGTCGTTGCGCGAGCGGGCGGTGTGCAGGCGTCCGCCGATGTCCGCCCCGACGCGTCGCTTGAGCTCGGCCTCCACCTGAAAGAACCAGTCCTCGTGCTCGCCGGTGTAGGCAAGCGTTGCCGGGTCGAGCTCGGCCTGGATGGCGATCAGGGCGCGGGCGATCGGGCCGGTGTGCTCGTCGGTCAGGATGCCCGTCTCGGCGAGCATCACCAGGTGCGCCCGGTCGATCATCGACATGTGCGCCGCATGGTGTGCAGCCACGCCGTGGAACAACGGCGCGAGCACCGTGTCGCGATAGACCGGGTTCGGGAACGGCGGTTCGGCGTGCGGCGTCACCCCTTCAGTCCCGCCATGACCACGCCACGGATGATGAAGCGCTGGAAGATCAGGAACACGATCAGCGTGGGCAGCGTGGAGATGGCCGCACCGGTCATGATCAGCTCCCACTCCACCGCCTGTTCCACGCTGAAGGTGGTCAGCCCGACCGGCAGCGTGTACATCTCCTGGCTGTTGGTGACGATCAGTGGCCAGATGAAGGCGGTCCAGTTGCCCAGGAACACGAAGATGGCCAGCGCCGCCAAGGCGGGCTTGACCAGCGGCATGGCCACGGTCCACCAGATCTGCAGCTCGTTCAGCCCGTCGATGCGCGCCGCCTCGATGAAGTCGTCCGGCACGCTCTCGAAGAACTGCTTCATCAGGAACACGCCGAAGGCGGTCATCATGCCGGGGAACATGATGCCCCAGGTGGTGTCCAGCCAGCCGAACTGCTGGCTCATCAGGTACCACGGGATGACCAGCATCTCGGTGGGAATCATCAGCGTGGACAGGATGGCGATGAACACGATGCCGCGTCCGCGGAACTCGAACTTGCACAGCGTGTAGCCGACCAGGCTGTCGAACAGCACGTTGGAGATCGTGGTGACGGTGGCGATGAAGGTGGAATTCCACAGCCACGACAGGAAGCGTCCGTCGCCGAGCACGTAGGCGTAGTTCTCGAGCGTGGGCTTTTCGGGAATCAGGTTCAGGTTGTAGACCTCGAACGAGTACTTGAACGAGGTGGACAGCATGTAGACCAGCGGCATGACCATCAGCACGCCGCCGCCGAACAGGATCAGCCAGCGGACCGTCTGGCCCCAGCGCTTGGGCGTGCGTCTCGGGCGGGGCGGGACATGGCCCGGCACCTCATTGCCATTCGGCTTGGTCGACCCGCTTCGGATCGGATCGACGGGTGCTGCGCCGAGCGGCATCGAGGTGCTCACGATCGCTCCCGCATGATCCGCAGCTGCAGCAGGCTGACCACCAGCAGGATCACGAACAGCACCACGGTCTGGGCGGCGGCATAGCCCATGTCGAACGAATTGAAGGCGGTGTCGTAGATCATCAGCACCAGCGGCTTGGTCGAGTTCAACGGGCCACCGGGGTTGTTGGTGGTCATGTTGAACACCTGATCGAAGATGCGCAGGAAGCCGATCGAGCTGAACACCACCAGGAAGACGATGGTGGGCTTCAACAGCGGCAGCGTGATCTCGGTCATGATCGTCCACGAGGACACGCCATCGATGCGCGCCGCCTCGTAGTAGGTCTTGGGAATGGCGCGCAGCCCGGCCATGAAGATGATCACCTGGAAGCCCAGCCCTGCCCAGACGGCCGGTGCGAGGATCGCCGGCAGGGCATTGGTGGTGGAGTTCAGGAAGGCGATCTGCTGGATGCCGAACGAGGCGAGCAGGTTGTTGAACGTGCCGATGGGGACAGGCTGGTAGAACCAGCGCCACACCCAGGCCATGGCCACCGCACTGGTCATGAACGGCAGGAAGTACAGCGCGCGGATGGTGCCGTGCATGAAGCGCACCTTGTCCAGCTGGTAGGCGATCGCGAACGACAGCATCAGGCTGAGCGGGGTGCCGATCAGCAGGTACTGGAACGTGTTGCCCAGCACCTGCCAGAACACCGGATCGGCGATCAGCGTGCGGTAGTTGGTAAGCCCGGTCCAGGTGCGCGAGCCGAGCAGGTTCCACTCCTGGAACGAGATCAGCGTGGCGTTGGCGGTCGGGTAGAAGCGCACCACCGTGTAGAACACGATGGGAATCGCCAGGAAGCCCCACGCCCACACCACGCGCTTGCTGGCCAGCGGCAGCCCGCCGTAGAGACTCATGACGGCGTGCTCGTCACCGGGTGCGCGCGCGATCGATCGGCCGAGCCGCCGATCACCGGGCGAAGGCGTCGTCCAGCAGCTTCTGCTCGGCCTCGGCGGCCACCTTCAGGCTGTCGGCCACCGACTGACCCTCCAGTTCGATGCGCGACACCATGTCGGTCATCAGCTGCCGCTGCGCGCTCTCGTCGACGAAGTCGGTCGATTGCGCGTAGCCCAGTCCCTTGACGAACGGGCCGTAGATCGGGTCGTCGCGGTTTTCGTCGGTCAGCGCCGCGGATTGCTTTGCGGGCAGCTCGCCCACCGTCTCCAGCCAGATCTGCATGGCCTCGTCCGAGGTGATGTACTGCATGAACTTCACCGCCGCGTCGTACTTCTCGCCCTCGGCCTTGGAGGTGATGGCGTTGACCCAGTACGAGGAGTAGTTGGACCGCGTGCCGTCGGGGCCGGCCGGCAGTTCGGCCACGCCCCACTTCAGGCCGCGGGTGTCCTCGAGTGCGCCGATGCGGAACGAGCCGTCGATGTGCATGCCGGCGCGGCCGGCCTTGAAGGCGGCCTGCGGCTCGTCCATGAACGTGGACTCGGTGACGCCCAGCGTCTGCTCCAGATCGCTGTACCACTGCAGCGCGGCCCGGCCGGCATCGCTGTCGTAGGTGACCTGGGTGCCATCGTCGCTGTAGGGTTGGCCGCCGAACTGGCGCAGCAGCACCTCGCGGAACCAATGGTGATCCTGGGCGGTCATGCCCGAGGTCAGCCCGACCTGCGTGAGATTGCCGGCGCCGTCGCGTTCGGTGAGCTGCTCGGCGATGTCGACCAGCTCCTCGAGCGTCTGCGGCGGACCCTCGATGCCGGCGGCATCGAACAGCCGTTCGTTGTAGAACAGCGCCAGCGAGCGCACCGCGGTCGGCAGCGCCATGTACTGGCCGTCGCGCTTCATGGTCTGCACCATCGGGAAGAACTCGGCCTCGATCATCGCGGGATCGAAGCTCTCGGTCGGCAGCGGCTGGATCAGCCCGGCGCGTTCGTAGTCGTTCAACCAGCCGTAGAACAGCTGCACCACATCCGGGCCTTCGCCGGCGGGGATGGCGGCGGCCACCTTGGTGCGGTAGTCCGCGTAGGGGAACTGGTTGGTCTTGACGGTGATGTCGGGGTTGGCTTCTTGGAAGTTCTCGATCAGCGTGTCCATCGCGGTGACCCGCGCTTCGAAGAAGTACTGCCAGTACTCGATCTCGACCGCCGAGGCGATGCCTGCGCTGCCGAACGAGAGCGCGGTGCCGGCGGCCAGGGGGGCCAGGGCGTGCAGGGTCCGACGGCGGCGGGGGGTCGACATGGCGAAGTCCTCGTGGGTGCCCAGGGTCGAGCGACCCGGCTTAGGCGCGGTTTTAACGCGAACCGCTTGAGTTATCAAGTGGTTTGAGTTAATCAGTGCGCATGCGTCCCCCCGTCGATTCCTCGCAGTGCGCTGATCAGCCGCTCGGCAAGCCTGCTGCCCCGCCCGCCCACGCAGGATTTCGCCCGGCCGGCTCGAATGCGGAGCGCACCCGCGCCCACAACCGTCGCCTGGTGCTCGGACAGGTGCGTGCCGCGGGTGCGAAGGGGCGGGCGGACATGGCCCGCGGGGCCGGCCTGTCCACCCAGGCGGTGAGCAACATCATCGCCGAGCTGCAGGCCGAAGGCTGGCTGAGCGAGGCGGGGCGACGAATCGTCGGGCGCGGGCTGCCGGCGATGCAGTACGCGTTGAACCCGTCCGGCGGCTTCGCGATCGGCGCCGAGGTACGGCCGGATGCGGTGCTGCTGGCGGTGCTGGACCTGGCCGGGCAGACCCGGTTCGCCACGCGAGAACCCTTGTCGGACAATGCACCGGCAGCGGTTGCCGAACGTCTGGCCTCGCTGGCAGCCATCGCGCGCAGCGAAGCGGGCGTGCCGACGCACCGCCTGCTCGGGGCCGGGGTGGTCATGCCCGGCCCCTTCGGTGCGACCGGACTGGCCGGGGCACCGTCGGGGCTGATCGGCTGGGACGGGGTGGAACCGTCGCGCCTGCTGGGCGAGGCGCTGGGCCTGGAGACGGTGATCGAGAACGATGCCAATGCCGCGGCGCTGGGCGAACGGGTGGCAGGCGTCGCCCAGCAGCTGCACGACTACGCGTTCGTCTATTTCGGTGCCGGGCTGGGGCTGGGCATCGTGCACGAAGGGCGCCTGATGCGCGGCGCGTTCGGCAATGCCGGCGAGCTGGGGCACGTGGGCATCGTTCACGACGCCGCGGTGCAGCCACTGGAACGCGTCGCGAGTCGGCTGGCGCTGGCGATGCGTCTGCGCCAGGCCGGCCTGGCGGCCGATACCGCCGATCGCATCGATGCCCTGCACCGACAACGGCATCCCGCCGTGGCGGCCTGGGTGGCGGCGGCGGCGCCCGCGCTGGCACAGGCGGTCGAGCTGGTGGAGAACCTGCTCGATCCGCAGGCGGTGGTGTTCGGCGGAGCGATGCCGGATGCCCTGCTGGACGAGCTGGTCGCTGCGCTGCCGTTGTCGCAGCGCTCGGTGGCCAGTCGCCTCGATCGTGCCTTGCCGCGCGTGCTGCGGGGCGCCTCGGGGCGCATGACCGCCGCGGTCGGCGGCGCTGCCCTGGTCATCAATCGGGCCTTCACCCCGCAGCTGGCAGCCTTCGGCTGATCGGCCTTTCCCGCTTCCACCCCGAAACCTTCATGTCCGCATCCGATTCCGATCGACTGCTCGACGAGGCACTGCAGCCCCGCCTGGTGCTGCTGCACCAGGCATTGGCGCGCCTGCGCAGTACCGTCTCGTTCATGAACACCGGCGCGCATCCGGACGATGAGGTGTCGGCCATGCTGGCCGTGCTGGGCCGTCGCGACGGGCTGGACCTGTCCTATGCCTGCTCGACCCGCGGCGAGGGTGGCCAGAACGACATCGGCACCGAGGCGGGCCATGACCTGGGCGCGCTGCGCACCGCCGAGATGGAGCGCGCGGCGGCCGAGCTGGATCTGCGCCTGTACTGGCTGTCGCACGACGCCGCCGACCCGCTGTTCGATTTCGGGTTCTCCAAAAGCGGCCGGCAGACGCTGGCTCGCTGGGGGCATGAGCACACCCGGCAGCGTTTCGTCGCGGTGGTGCGTGCCGAGCGTCCGGACATCCTGTCGCCGACCTTTCTGGATGTGCCCGGTCAGCACGGACACCACCGCGCGATGACGGCGGCGGCCCTCGAGGTCATGGACCTGGCGGCCGATCCGTCGTACCGCACGCCCGGCCTGGCCGCGTGGCAGCCGAAGAAGCTGTACCTGCCGGCCTGGGGCGGCGGCGGATCGGCCTACGATGACGAGCTTCCCCCACCGGATGCCACGCTGACGATCGAGGCCTCGGGACGCGATCCGGTCACCGGCGCCAGCTACGAGCGGTTGGGTCAGCGCTCGCGCCGTTGGCACCGCACCCAGGGCATGGGCCGCTGGGTGGCCGCCGGGCAGGAGCGTGACTGGCCGCTGCACCTGGCCGACAGTCGGGTGTCCGGATCCGATACCCGCCTCACCGACGGCTTGCCGGCCAACCTGGGCGCGCTGGCCGGCTGGGCGGATGCGCCGGCCATCGCCGAGCCGCTGCGGCGCGCACAGGCGGCGATCGATCGGGCCGTGCAGCGCGTCGGTGACCCCACGGCGGTCCTGGCGGATGCGGTGCAGGCCCTGGCGCAATTAAACCTGGCCGAACGGGACTGCCCGGCGTCGGCCCGCGCCGAGGTGGTGCACCGATTGCAGCGCAAGCGCACCCAGCTGGCGCGGGTGATACGCCTGGCGGCCGGTGTGGACGTGCGCGCGCGCCTGCAACGCGAGACGCTGCGACCGGGCGAGCACAGCGTGCTGGAACTTGAGCGGCACCAGGACGAACTGGTGGCATCGGGGGTCCAGGTCAGGATCCAACCGGTCGCCGCGCCCGGGGCATCGGTCGAGGTCGATGGCGCGCTGGTGCGCTATGCGATCGACGACACCGCGCCGCCGTCCGACCCGTATCCGCCCACCTGGCTGCCGGACGAGCCGGCCGATCCGGTGGTTCAGCTCGACATCACCGTCGACGGCGTGACCAGCCGTTCCCGCCTGGCGTTCGAACGGCCACCGGTGGTACTGCCCGCCGTCAGTGCCACCCTTGCGCCACGGCGGGTGGTGTTCAACCTGGCGGTGCCTGCCCGGGTCGCCGAGGTGGCGGTGCGCGAGCCGATGCCGATCGATGGTCGCCTGGATCTGGAGGTGCCCGTGGGATGGCGCGCCGAGCGAACCGGTGACGGGTTCGTCATCCATGCCCCGTCACGGGCGGCACCCGGGCACTACGCCCTGGCACTGAGCATCGGTGGCCGCGCCGCGTCGACGTGTTCGTTGATCGATCGTCCGCACGTCACTCCCCGCGTGCGCAGCGAGCCGGCGACCATCAGCGCTCACGTGGTCGATGTGAAGTTGCCGAGCTCGCGCATCGGCTACGTGGGCGGGGGCAACGATCGCGTGGTGAAGGATCTGGCCTCCGTCGGTCTGGCGGTGGACGAGCTGGACGATGCGCGGCTGGGATCCGGCGTGCCGCTGGACGGGCTGGACACCTTGCTGGTCGGACTGTTCGCGATGCGTACCCGGCCGGCGCTGGCCGCCGCGATGCCGCGCATCCACCGCTGGATCGAGGCCGGCGGACACCTGGTGACGCTGTACCACCGACCGTGGGACGACTGGGACCCTGCGCGCACGCCGCCTCGGCGCCTGGAGATCGGGCAGCCGTCGCTTCGCTTCCGCGTCACCGACGAGCGGGCCGCGGTCACGGTGCTGGAGGCCGATCATGCGTTGCTGAACGGGCCCAATCGCATCGCTGAACGCGACTGGGATGGCTGGCACAAGGAGCGCGGCTTGTATTTCGCCAAGTCCTGGGATCCGGCCTATCGCCCGTTGCTGTCGATGGCCGATCCGGGCGAGGCCCCGCATCGCGGTGCGCTGCTGGTGGCCGATATCGGTGCCGGACGACATGTGCACACCTCGCTGATCCTGCACCATCAGATGGCGATGGGCGTGTCGGGGGCGTTCCGGCTGATGGCCAACTTGCTGGCTTGATGGCACGTCCCGCGCCGCTCAGGTCGCGATCGTAGCGCTGCGCCGATGCCGATCCCTGCGCCGATCCGCGTCACGCAAGAGACGTCGGCCGCCCTGTGGCTGATCGTCGACATGACGCTGAACGTGGCGGTGCTGGCCATCGTGAAGTGGCTGGGCGGTGACTACGCTGCCACCCAGGTGGTGTTCCTGCGCGCGTTGATCGGCCTGGCGCTGGTGCTGCCGTGGGCCTGGCGCGAACGGCAGGTCTTTCGCCACATCGACCGACATCGCTGGCACCTGCTGCGCATCGTGCTGGCCAGCGTCACGCTGGCATCCAGCTTCTACGCGGTGGCGCGGCTGCCGCTGGCCCTGTTCACCGCGATCAATTTCTCCCGTCCGCTGGTGCTGATGGCGATGGCCGCGCTGCTGATCGACGAGCGCATCGGGGCCCGGCGCTGGGCCGCCGCCGGGCTGGGTCTGCTCGGCGTGCTGGTCGCGGTCAACCCGGACAACGTACCGCTGTCGGGAGCCGTGCTGGCCCTGGCGGTCACGGTGCTGGCCGGCTGCGGCTCGATCCTGGTGACGCGCAAGCTGGTGGATGCCCCGGCGGTGCTGCTGATGACCTGTTACGCGCTCGGCTTGACGGTGTTGTGCGCACCGTTCGCGCTGGTCAACTGGCATCCGGTACCGATGGCGCATCTGCCGTGGCTGGTGGCCATCGGTGTGCTGACCCAGCTGGCGCAGTTCTGTTTCCTGCGCGCGCACGCGCTGGGCGAGGTCGGCTTGCTGGCGCCGTTGGGCTACTTGAGCCTGTTCCTGTCGGCGCTGGCCGGCTGGGCGGTCTTCACCGAGGTGCCGACGGCGGCGACGGTGACCGGATCGGTGATCATCGTGCTGGCGGCCTTGCTGGCGGGTCGACGCTAGCGGCGAGCGCCGATGGCCGCATGCAACGGCCGTACGCAACGGCCGTACGCAACGGCCGTACGCAACGGCCGCACGCAACGGCCGCTTGCCATGGCGGCCGACAGCGACCGACGAGCGGCTGCCATCGCAGGGTGCGACACTGTCACCGATGAGCGCATCCTTCCTACCTTGCTTCGACATCGGTGGCTCCGGCATCAAGCTCGCCGACGTCGACGCGCGCCTGGGCGTCGGTCCCGTGCGCCAGGTGGCCACGCCGACACGCTGCCTGCAGGCCTTCTCGTCGGCGATCGAGACGGTCCTGGCCGACCACGGCGCCGATGAGGTGGCGATCGCCATCGCCGGGGTGATCGATCCATCGAGCGGGACGCTGCGTTGTGCCAACATTCCGGCCATCGATGGCATCGCCCTCGGCGAGCACCTGTCGTCACGCCTGGGCCGTCGCATCCACCTGCTCAACGATGCCGATGCCTTTGCGCTCGCGTGTGCACGGGCGGCCGAGGCGACGGGCACCGTGTTCGCGGCGATCATCGGCACCGGCATCGGCGGTGGGGTGGTGATCGATGGTCGATTGCTGCAGGGCGCGCGCGGCAGCGCCGGCGAATGGGGTCATCAACCGGCGGTGGCGATGCGCACCGGCGTAGCGCTGCCGTTGCTGCGCTGCAACTGCGGGCAGCTCGGCTGCGTGGACACGCTGTGCGGGGCGCGCGGGTTGGAAACCCTGCACCGCTACCTGCACGCCGGCGATGCCCGCCAAGCGGGCCAGGATAGTCGCGGTATCGTCGATGCCTGGCGCTCGGGCGATCCCACCGCCGGGCACACCGTGCAGGTGTGGCTGGACATCACGGCCGGCGCGCTGGTCGGCGTGGTCAACGTGATCGATCCGGCGCTGGTGCTGGTCGGCGGCGGGCTGGGCGGCGATGCCGACCTGATGCGGGCGCTGGATCGCGAGTTGTGCGCCCGCGTGCTCGGGCAGCCGCCGGCGACGTTGCTGCGCGGCGCCGAGGTGTCGTCCCGGCAGGCCATGATCGGTGCCGCATTGTTCGCCCGAGCGGCCAGGGAGCCTGGGCATGCGAAGGCTGGCTGAGTCATGAGCGCCACGCTGGAGGTCTGCATCGATCGTGTCGAGGCGCTCGATGCCTGCGTGCAGGGCGCGGCCGACGGCATCGAGCTGTGCGCCTGCCTGGACATCGGCGGCGTCACGCCCAGCCGGGGAACGCTGCGTGCGTTTCGCGACGCCCCGTTGCCGGTGCACGTGCTGGTGCGTCCGCGGAGCGGCGACTTCCTTTACACGGAGCGCGAAGCGCGTGCGATGCTGGACGATATCGCCGCGGTGGTGGATGCCGGCCTGCACGGGGTGGTGATCGGTGCGGCTACCCCGGGGGGTGGACTGGACCTGGCGTTGATGCAGCGTCTGGTGCAGGCGGCCGAGGGGCTGCACACGACGTTGCACCGCGTGGTGGACACGCTGGTCGAGCCGTTGGTGGCCATCGATCAGGCCATCGCCTTGGGCATGGATCGCGTGCTCAGCTCGGGCGGGCAGGTGCGGGCGATCGATGGTGCCTCGGTGTTGGCGGCGATGCACGAACGATCGCGGGGGCGCGTGCAGATCGTGGCCGGTGGCGGACTGGACGAACTCCACATCGCCGCGTTGAGGGAGCGAACCGGGTTACAGGCGTTCCACGGCTCGTGTCGTGATGCCGTGCCGGTCGATCCGAGGTTGCTGCGTCTGGGTTTCAGCGCGGCGCTCTCCGGCGCGTGCAGCGCATCGCGCGTCGCGGCCTTCAAGGCCGCGCTTGGTGCGCCGGCAACGATCACAGCGCCCGATAGCGCCCGGCCCGATGGTTGATCGCCAGCGTCAGGTTGAGCACCACCGCGCCGAGCACCGACAGCGCGACCTTGTCCGCCTCGGCCACCAGCAGCGCCACCAGCACGATCAGACTGTCCAGCACCAGCTGGATCTTGCCGGCACTCAGACCGAACCGATCCTGCAGGTAGAGCACGGCGATGTTCAGCCCGCCCAGGCTGCCGCGATGCCGGAACAGGATCAGCATGCCGGTACCGATCAGCATTCCGCCGATGATCGCCGCGCCCGCCGGCACCACCCGTTCGAACCCGATAAGCATCGGCAGGTAGCGCACCATCATCGAGAGCAGCGTCACGGCCGCGAACGTCTTGAGGGTGAACACCGCACCCATGCGACGCCAGGCGAACACGTAGAACGGCAGGTTGATCAGGAAGAAGGCGACGCTGAAGGAGATGCCACCGCCATAGACCCACAAGAAGGCCAGCCCCGCCGTGCCGCCGGTCAACAGGCCGGCCTGCTCGTACATCAGTACTCCCAGGCCGACGAATACCGTGCCGATCACGAATGCCTGCGCATCCTCGTGCAGGCCGTGCTCGCTGATCCGTTGCTGGTCGTCTTCGCTCATCGGACAGCGTCTTCGCTCATCGGACAGCAGGGTACCGTTCGTTCGGCCACCGCGGTGCGATCGAGGCGGGCGGTGGTCGATCTGTCCAGACGGCCGCGGGTCGTGGCGAAGGACGGCCTACCGGCCATCCTCGATGGTGACCACGCCGCAGCGCTGCAGTACCGCCTCGACATCGGCCACGAACCCGCTGCCGATGCGCGACAGCGGCACCCCCGGTCGCGTCAGCAGGCAGGCGGCGAACTCGATCCGCGGCTCGAACGAACGTACGATCAGGTCCAGGTCCTTGACGAAGGCGGCGGTGAACGGATCGACGATCGCGATGCCGATGCCCGCATCGGCCAGCATGGCGGCCGTGTGGCAGTTGCGCACCACCACGCGCGGCTCGTGCACCACGGCTTGCCTGGCGAAGGCGGCCTCCAGCAGCAGGCCCAGGCGGGAGCGCCGATCCAGCCCGATGAAGCCGTGCTCGGCGGCCGCCGCGGGATCGATCGTGTCGGCGTGTCGCAGCGGATGCGTCGAGGGCATCAGGGCGCACAGCCGGTAGCGCTTGAGCGTGCGCGCGTGGACCGCCGGATGCTGCTCCAGCGCCAGGGCCAGACCGAGCTCGGCGGCGCCGGTCTCCACCGCCTCGATGACATCGTCCAGGCGGCCGACATCGTACTGCACCGCCACGTTGGGCCGCTGGGTCACGAAGCGCTTCAAGGCAGCCGGCACCACCGCGTTGCCCAACGGCGGGGTGGCCATCACCCGCAGCTTGCCCTCGGTGCCGTCGCGCAGGTCGCGCACATGACTCTCGACCGAGCGCATCATCGACAGCAACGGTTCGATCTCCTCGAACAGGCTGCGCGCCTCGCCGGTCGGGTGCAGGCGTCGCTTGACGCGCTCGAACAGGGCGAAGCCCAGCTGCTTTTCCAGCTCCTTGATCGCCAGCGAGACCGCCGGCTGCGAGATGCCCAGCTCGGTGGCGGTGTCCACCGTGGTCTGGTGCAGCATCAGCGTGCCGAAGATCTCCAGCAGGCGGAGCGACAGGTCGTTGCGGCGCTGGATGCGCATCGGGTCGAGGCCTGCGTGCCGGTTCAGCCGGCCTGCACGCGGCCCAGCGCCATCGCCACCGCCGCACGCGTCGGTTCGATCACCGGTCGACCCAACGCACGTTCCAGCGGCGCTCGGTGCACCGCCATGCCGGCGCAGCCCATGATCAGCACATCGGCCCCGTCGCTCTCGATCAGCTCGCGCCCGACCGTCGTCAACCGGGCGAAGGTCCCATCGCCGCGCGCGCTCTCGTCCACCGTGAGCCCCAGCGGGCGTTCGCCGGCCAGGCGGTCGGTCACGCCCATGCGCCGCAGGTAGCGCAGGTGGCGTTGCACCGACGCATCGCTGATGGCCAGCACACCGAAGCGATCGCCCAGCGCCAGTGCGCTCAGCACACCGGCTTCCTGGATCCCGTACACCGGCACGTCGCACACCGAACGGCAGGCGTCCAGGCCCGGATCCGAATAGCAGGCGATGACGATGGCGGCCGCATCCGACAAGCTCTGCACCTTGTGCACCAGCGGCAGGACCACGCCGTCGCTGTCGAGCTGGCTCTGGATGCCGAAAGGGCCTTCGGCCAGCGTGTGGCACACGATCGCCGGACCGGTGTCGAAGCGCAACGAGGCGAGCGCTGCGTCCAGGCCGGCGGTGACGGCCGGGTTGGCATTCGGGTTGATGACGTGGACGGTGGTCACGGCAGGCCTCGCGGGGGTGTCAGGGCGCGATGTCCGCACCGAAGTTGCTGTGCGGATCCAGTTCCGGCACCCGGGTGCCGCGACGGCCGGTCAGGTCGATGGGGTCGCGCTTGATGAAGCGGCCATCGCCGGGCTTCGCCACCAGTCGGCCTGCGTCCACCACGCGCCGGCCGCGGCTGAGCACGGTGATCGGCCATCCGGTCAGCTCCATGCCCTCGTAGGGCGTGTAGTCCATGGCATCGTGCTGATCGGCCACGGTGACGGTGCGCGCAAGCGTCGGATCCCATATCGCGATGTCGGCATCGCAGCCGACCGCGATTGTGCCCTTGGTGGGGTGCATGCCGTACAGCTTGGCCGCCTCGGTGCTGGTCAGCGAGACGAACTGCTGCAGCGTGATGCGTCCGCGATTCACCCCCTCGCTGAACAGCAACGGCGAGCGCAGCGCGATGCCCGGCATGCCGTTGGCGATCTGCTTGAACGTGGCGTCCGGGCCGTTCGACAGCTTGCCGCTGTCATCGAAGCGGTAGGGGGCGTGGTCCGACGAGCACACCGAGAAGGTGCCGCCTTCCAGGTGGCGCCACAACGCATCGCGGGTGCGATCGTCGCGCAGCGGCGGCGAGCACATGTACTTGGCACCCTGCATGCCGGGCTGATCCAGGTCCTCGCGGGTCAGGAACAGGTACTGCGGACAGGTCTCGCCGTAGATCTTCGCACCTTCCAGGCGGGCCCTGGCCACCAGTTCGGCGCCCTCGGGGGTGGAGACGTGCACGATCAGCAGCGGCGCATCCACCAGGCGCGCCAGCGTGATCGCGCGGTTGATGGCCTCGACCTCGGCCAGCGCCGGGTGGCTGACCACGTGATAGCGTGGCGCGGTGTGGCCGCCCTGCACCAGTCGGTCCGACATCCACTGGATGATGCCGCTGTTCTCGGCGTGCACCATGGTCAGCGCACCGTGCCGCTTGGCCACCGTCAGGATGTCCAGGAACTGCGCGTCGTCGATGCGCATCAGGTCGTAGGTCATGAAGACCTTGAACGAGGTGACGCCGCGCTCGAAGGCGGCCGGCAGCTCTTCGTCCAGCGCCTGCTCGGTCGGGTCGGCGACGATCAGGTGGTAGCCGAAGTCGATCACCGAGGCCCCGATCGCCCGGCTGTCGTACAGGTCCAGCGTGTCGGTCACGCCCATGCCACGGTGCTGGGCGGCGAACGGCACGAAGCAGCTGTTGCCGCCGAAGGCGGCGCTGATGCTGCCGCTGGTGTAGTCGTCGGCGGTCATGCCGCCGGTGGCGCTCTCCTGGGCGATGTGGCAATGCGCCTCGATGCCGCCGGGCAGCACCAGCAAGCCTGTGGCATCGATGGTCTCGGCGGCCGATGGCATGTCGGCGGCCTTGCCCAGCAGGGCCACCCGCCCATCGCGGATGCCGACGTCGCAGTCCACCGTGTCGCTGGCGGTGGCGACGGTGCCGCCGCGGATCAACAGGTCGAGTTCGCTCATGGACAAGGTTCCTTGCGGATCAGACCGAGGCGATCGCGCCACCGTCGCAGCGCACCACGCTGCCGGTGACGTAGCTGGCCGGTGCGCCGAGCAGCATGCAGGCCACCGCGCCGAACTCCTCGACCGTGCCGTAGCGCCCGGCCGGAATGCTGGCGCGCGAGGCGGCGCGCACCGCCTCCAGATCCTTGCCGGTACGCTTCGCGGCGGCCGCGTCCAGTTCGTCCAGGCGCTCGGTGTGCACGCGTCCGGGCAGCAGCAGGTTGACCGTGACGCCATCCGCGGCGACATCGTTGGCCAACGACTTCGACCAGCCCACCAGTGCCGAACGGATCGCGTTGGACAGCCCCAGGTTGGGAATCGGCTGGATGACACCGGAGGAGGCCACGGTGAGGACCCGGCCCCAGCCAGCCTTGCGCATTGCGGGCAGCAGGCGCTGGGTCAGCGTCATGATGCGCAGCGCCATGACGTCGAACTGCGCGGCCAGCACCGACATGTCCGCATCGACCATGCGCCCCGGCGGCGGCCCGCCGGTGTTGTTGACCAGGATGTCCACGCCGCCCAGGCAGCGCTCGGCCTCGCTGACCAGGTGATCGACCGAGGCCGGGTCGGTCAGATCGACCACGGTGTGGTGCGCGGTGCCGGCGCCGCGATCGGTGATCGTGCGGGCAAGCTCGGCCAGTCGATCGGCCGATCGGCCGCACAGCAGCACGTTGCAGCCCTCGGCGGCCAAGGCTTCCGCGATGGCCCGTCCCAGGCCACGCGATGAGGCGAGCACCAGGGCGCGCTTGCCGGTCAGTCCCATGTCCATTCAGTTCAGTTCCTCGAGTCGGTGGCCCAGTCTATCGGTCAGGCGGGTGATCTCGTCGCGATCCGCCTCGTTCAGCATCGGGCCGGGGGCGCGCACGCGCGGTGAGCCGATCGCGCCGCGCCGGTGCAGGATTTCCTTTCTGATCGCCAATCCCAGCCCGAGCTGCTGCTCGTAGCGCACCAGCGGCAGGTAGGCGTCGAACAGGGTCTCGGCGCCATCGACATCGCCGGCGGCGTGTCGCGCGACCACCTCGACCAGCATCTCGGGGTAGGCGAAGCCGGTCATGGCACCGTCCGCGCCACGCGCCAGCTCCTGCGGCAGGAACAGCCCGCCGTTGCCGGTCAGGATCGACAGCCGCGGTACCTGATCGTTGCCGGTGCGCGAGCGCACCGCGGACAGCTTGTTCAGTCCCGGCCAGTCCTCGTGCTTGAGCATGACGATCTGCGGGTGCGCCCGCGCCAGCGCCACGATGCTGTCGACCGAGAACTGCACGCCGGTGGTCATCGGATAGTCCTGAAGGCACACCGGTACATCCGGTCCGAGCGCCTCGCACACACCGGCGAAGTAGCGCGCGATGGCCACCTCGGTGCCCAATCCGCGCAGCGGCGCGACCATCACGCCGGCACCGCCGGCCTGCATCGACCGGTGCGCCAGGCGGGCCAGCTGATCGTTGCCGGCCGCCGAGACGCCGACGATGACCGGTACGCGCCCGGCAACGCGCGTCAGCACCCGCGCAACGAAGGCGTTCGACTCGTCGGCATCCAGCTTGGGCGCCTCGCCCATGATGCCCAGGATGGTCATGCCCGAGACGCCGTGCCCCAGGTAGAAGTCCACCAGGGTGTCGACGCTGGGCAGGTCCAGTTCGCCCTCGTCGGTGAACGGGGTGGCGGCGATGATGAATACGCCGTTGGCCTGTCGATCCAGAAGCGTGCTCATGAGGCGGGGTCGGGGTTGGCGGGGGCGGGTGGGATCGAGCGGCGCGGCAGCTCGACCAGCGAGGCGTAGCGATCGGCGAACAGGCGCGCCACCGGCCAGTCGTCTTGCCAGTCCACATGATGGCGCTCGGTGTCGATCAGCCCGGGACGGCCGACCAGGGCGAGCGCCTCGCCGATCAGGATCTCGCGGGTCGGGCCGAACGCGAGGGTCATCAGCCGGCGGCATTCGATCGCGGCGGGCGCGTCGGCCAGCCGTGGCGGGGCGACCTGGGTCGAGGGCGCCAGCGCCAGGCCGAGGGCGTCGGGTTCCGAGGTGTGCGCATCGTAGGCCGCGGCGCTGTCCACCAGGTCGTCCAGCAGGGCAGGGGTTGCGATGTTGACCACGAACTCGCCATTGGCGGCGATGTTGCGCGTGGTGTCCTTGGGGGATCCGTCGGCATGGTGCTGCAATCCCAGCACGACGGTGGCCGGATCCTCGCCGAACAGGTTGAAGAAGGAATAGGGCGCGGCGTTGACGATGCCTGCCGCGCTGACGGTGGTCACCCACGCCACCGGCCGGGGAACCACGATCGCGCTCAGCAGCTTGTAGCGCTCCTTGGGCGACAGGCCTTGCAGGTCGATGGCGTCCATGTCTCAGCCCTTGCTCCCCTCGGGCAGGCGCACCCCGGTGGTCTGGGTGATCAGCCCGTAGTGCTCGATGCGCCGATGCCGGGCGAAGTCGAAGATGGTGCGCTTGCCGAAGTGGCAGGCGTCCATGTCGCAGGCGTGCACCATCAGCTCGTCGTCCTCGGAGGTGCAACGCGTCACCACGTAGCCGCTCGGATCCACGATCATGCTGCCGCCCATCAGCGGATGCCCGTCTTCGATGCCGGCCTTGGCCACGCCGACGACCCAGCTGCTGTTCTGGTACGCGCCGGCGGTCATCGACAGCTCGGAGTGGTACAGGCGCTGGGCCAGGCCCTCGTCCCCGTTCTGGCTGTTGACCGATGGCGTGTTGTAGCCGAGCGTGATCAGCTCCACCCCCTGCAACCCCATCACGCGGTAGGTCTCCGGCCAGCGACGATCGTTGCAGATGCACATGCCCATCCACGCCTCCTGAGAGCGGGTGACCGGAAAGCCCAGGTCGCCCGGTTCGAAGTAGCGCTTCTCCAGGTGCTGGAACCGCCGTTCGGGGTCGAACTCGCTGTGCCCGGGCAGATGAATCTTGCGATACCGGGCCACGATGCTCGCCGCCCGGTCGGTCAACACGCTTGTATTGTATCGGTGACCATCGTCGGTGCGTTCGGCGTAGCCGAAGCTGATGGCCACCTGCAGCGCCCGGGCGCGTTCGAACAGCTCGGCCGTGGCCTCGTTCGGCATGCGATGTTCGAACCAGTCATCGATCTCGTCCTCGGCCAGCAGCCAGCGAGGAAAGAAGGTGGTCAGCGCCAACTCCGGGAACACCACCAGCGTGCAGCCCTGGGTGGCGGCGCGTTCGAGCAGCGTGATCATGCGCGCCACCACCGAGGCGCGATCCTCGCCGCGCTGGATGGCGCCCAGCTGGGCGCCGCCGATGACGATCTCTCGCATGGGTTCGAGTCTCCTTGCAGATGGTTCGTTCAGCGCACCAGACGCCGCTCGAAGCGGCTGACCAGGCGCACCAGCGGCCACAGCAGCGCCAGGTAGATCAACGCCGCCAGCACGATGGGCGAGGCGTTGTAGGTGATCGAGCGAGCCATGTCGGCGCTGTACAACAGCTCGGCCAGCGAGACCACCGAAGCCAGGGAGGTCAACTTGACCACCTCGACGGTGTTGGAAAGCAAGTCCGGCAACACGTTGCGCACCGCCTGCGGCAGGACCACGTGCCACAGCGTCTGCGCAGCGTTCAATCCGGTGGAGCGGGCCGCCTCGTCCTGGCCGGTGCCCACCGACAGGATGCCGGCGCGGAACACTTCGCCGTAGTAGGCCGAGTTGTTGAGCAGGAACGCGATCACCACGGCGGTGAACGGCTCGATGTCCAGCCCGGCGAACGGCAGCCCGGCGTACACGAAGATCAGCAGCACCAGCGGCGGGATGGCACGGAACAGGTCCACCAGCAGGATCGCCGGCCAACGGCTCCAGCGCGAGCGGGCCAGACAGGCTAGGGCGATGCACAGCCCGCCGACCAACCCGGCCGGAATCACCGCCAGGCACAGCAGCAGCGTCACCACCAGCCCGTCCATCAGGGTCGGCCAGGCGGCGCGCATGATCTCCAGGTTGAAGAACTGCTCGGCCAACTCGTTCATCGCGGTGAGCTCACCGCGTGTGCCAGGGCGCGTGCCAGGGCGCGTGCCAGGGCGCGTGCGAGCGGGGCGCGGCCGATCACGTGCGCCGCCACGCGTAGCGGCTCTCCAGCCAGCGCGAGAAGATCACCAGCGGCAGGAACAGCAGCACGTAGGCGATCGCCGCGAGCATCAGCGGCGAGGCGTTGCCCGAGAAGCTCTGCGCCGTGGTGGCCTGATTCAGGATGTCGGGCACGCCGATCACCGTGCCCAGCGCGGTCATCTTGGTGATGGCGATGGCGCGGTTGGTCAGCGGCGGAATCACCAGGCGCAGCGCCTGGGGCAGGATCACGTGAAAGAGCGTCTGGGTGAACCCGAGGCCTGTCGAGCGTGACGCTTCCCACTGCCCGGCGTGCACGGCCGTGATGCCGGCCCAGACGATCTCTTCGGTGAACGCGGCCAGCACCAGGCCCAGCACCACGAACAGCACGACGAAGCTGGACAGGTAGACCCCGGCGTTCGGCAGGCCGAAGAAGGCGATCAGGATCAGCACCAGCGGCGGCAACGCGCGCCAGATGTCGGCAAACAGCACGATGGCGAGCGAGGCGGCACGGATGCGATATGCCCGCAGCGCCGCCAGCGCGATGCCCGACGCGGTGCCGGCGATCACGATCAGCAACGACAGCTCGATCGTGACGCGCACCCCGTCCAGGATCGACGGCGCGTAGCGAGCGAGCACCTCGGCATTGAAGAAGGTCTCGACGAAGCCGCTGCGCCCGCTCATGCGACCGGCCCGTTCATCGGTGCGCCGCGGTGAAGCGCGACAGGAAGGCGCGGGTGCGTTCGTGCCGCGGTGCGCCGAACACCTGCGCTGGCGGACCCTGCTCCACCACCTGACCTTCGTCCATGAAGATCACCCGATCGGCGGCCTCGCGCGCGAACGCCATCTCGTGGCTGACCACCAGCATCGTCATGCCGCGCTCTCGCATGGTGCGCAGCGTCTGCAGCACATCGCCCACCAGCTCGGGATCCAGCGCGGACGTCGGCTCGTCGAACAGCATCACGGTCGGCTCGAGCGCCAGTGCGCGGGCGATCGCCACACGTTGCTGCTGGCCGCCGGACAGCTCGCTCGGTCGGCTGTCGGCCTTGTCCGCCAGGCCGACGCCGGACAACGAGGCCATGGCGCGCTCGTTCGCCTCGCTGCGCGACAGCTTGAGCACCTTTCGCAGCGCCAGCGTGACGTTGGCGCGCGCGTCCAGGTGCGGGTACAGGTTGAAGTGCTGGAACACCATGCCGATGCGCCGACGTACCGCATTCAGATCGACGCCCCGGCCGGTGATCTCGCTGCCTTCGAGCACGATGCGCCCCGCATCCGGCTCCTCGAGCCGATTGCAGCAGCGCAGCATGGTCGACTTGCCCGAACCGGACGGTCCGAGCACGAACACCAGCTCGCCCGGCGCGACCGTCAGGTCGACGCCCGACAGCACCCGGGTGCCCGCGAACGACTTGCACAGTCCCTCGACCGCCAGGACGGGTCGGGCCTGGGTGTCCATGCTCGGCCCGGCCGCGGTGTCGGCTCAGGCGCAGCCGGGTTCGTGATCGCTGTCGGTGAAGCCCTCGAAGTCCGGCTGTCCGAAGCCTGCCAAGGGTGTCACCGCCGCCGACCCCTCGGCCGGCGCCGTGTCGAACCAGGTCTGGTGCAGCTCGGCCATCGTGCCGTCCGCCTTCATGCACTCGATCACCCGTTCGACGGTATCGCGCAGCGCCTCGTCGCCCTGGCGGAACGGCATGCCCCAGACCTTGCCGGTCTCGAACAGGTAGCTGAGCTTGATCGCCGGGTTCTTGCTGGCGGCCCAGGCGGACACGGTGTTGCCGGCCACGTTGGCGAACGCGCGCCCGGACATGACCGCCTGCACCGCATCGGTGTTGGTGCCGTAGCTCTCCACCGTCCAGCCGATCTCGTCGGCCAGCTCGCGCGCCCAGCTATCGTAGGCGGAGCCCTTGTTGACCGCGATGACCTTGCCGCCGAAGTCCTTCATGTCGGTGATGTCCGGGGCGTCCTGCTTGACCACGAACTGGAAGTCGGTGTTCAGGTAGCCCTCGGAGAACAGCAGGTTGCCGGCGCGCTCCTCGGTGATGGTGGTCGGGGCCACCACGAAGTCGTAGGTGCCGGCCTGCAGCCCGGGCAGGATGCCGGAGAACTGGGTGGCGACGATGTCCATCTCGGCGCCCAGCCGCTTGCCGATCTCGTTGGCAAGATCCACGTTGAAGCCTTCGATGCCGCCGCCCAGCTTGGGCATGGCATGCGGGGCGAAGGTGCCGTCCAGCGCCACCTTGTAGCTGTCCTGGGCAAGGATCGGCCCGCTGGGCAGCAGGGCGGCGGCGAACAGCGCGCAGGCGGTGAGCTTTCTCATGGGAAACTTCCGGCTGGTGGGGATGGGGTCACCCTATAAGCTTTGCGCGTTGAATTCCACGAAATCGCCGCTTTCGTTTATGAAACTTCCAATCGTCAGATAGCGATGGCTTATGAACCGGCCCCCGCGGATCGCGTCGCCGATACGCCCGCCCAACGGCCCGCCCAAGGGCTTACTCAAGGGCCCGCGGTGACGCGCCGAGCGGTGCTCGCATTGGCGGTACCGATCATCTTCGCCAGCATCGGCGTGTCGCTGTCGGGCATCGCCGACACCGCGGTGATGGGGCGCATGCCGGATCCGGTGTACCTGTCGGCCACCGCCATCGGCGCGACCTTCTTCGCCACGCTGTACGGCGCGGTGGTGTTCCTGAGGATGTCCACCGGCGGGCTGGTGGCGCAGGCCTTCGGCGCCGACGATGCGGAACGGCAACGGCGTCTGGCCTGGCGGGCGATCGTGCTGGCCGCCTCCCTCGGGCTTGTGATCATCGTGTTGCAGGCGCCGCTGCTGTGGCTGAGCCTGCGCGTCATGGACGATGCCGGCGGCATGCACGCCCTGGTGCGCGACTACGTCGGCGTGCGCGTCTGGTCCGCACCGGCGGTGCTGATGCTGTTCGTGCTGCACGGCGTGCTGGTGGGTCGACAGTCGATGCGCGCGCTGCTGGGGGTGCAGCTGGTGCAGACCCTGCTCAACGTGGCGCTGAACATCGTGCTGTTCACGCAGACCGAGCTGGGCATCCGCGGCGTGGCGCTGGCCACGGTGATCGCCGATCTGGTGGCGGTGTCGATGGGGCTTTCGCTGCTGTGGCCGCTGCTGCGCGGCGATCCGGACGCGGGGCCGGGCGGCAAGCGGCAAGCCGTGCCCGCAGGGGCGGCGGGCGAGCCGTTCACCCGCTGGCTGTTCGAGCCGGCCGAGCTGCGCCGCCTGTTCTCGATCGGTGGCAACCTGTTCGTGCGTTCGCTGTGCCTGACCGGTGCCTACTTCTGGTTCACCGCCGCCGGCACCCGGCTCGGGGTCACGGTGGTGGCCGCCAACGCCATCCTGATGCAGCTGCTGCTGTTCACCAGCTTCTTCCTGGACGGGTTCGCGCATGCGGCCGAGGCATTGGTCGGCCAGGCCATCGGGCAGCGGCGCCCGGCGGCTTTGCGTGCCGCGGTACGCGTCTCGGCCGAGCTGTCGCTGCTGATGGCGATCGGTCTGTGCGCGGTGTTCGCGATCGGTGGCGGCGTGTTCATCGATGCGTTGAGCACCGATGCGGCGACCCGCGAGGCCACGCGTGCCTGGCTGGGCTGGGCCATCGCCCTGCCGATCGCAGGCGTGGGCAGTTTCCTGCTGGACGGCGTGTTCATCGGTGCCACCCGTACCCGTGCCATGCGCGACAGCATGGTGGTGTCGTTGCTGCTGTTCGTGCTGGCCACGCAGGTATTGATTCCCGCGTTCGGCAACCATGGGCTGTGGGCTGCGTTCCTCATCATGTTGCTGGCCCGAGTCCTGGGTCTGGGTCTGGCGCTCCCCGGGCTGTTGCGGGGCGCGATCGATCCCGCGCGCCCGGCGACGTCCCTCGACGCATCCGGTTCGTGACAACCGTCACGCCCTCGCTGCCGGCGTGCGGGGATGATTCATACTTTGCCCCCGGCCCGGCCGGACTCGCACCCGGAGCGAACGCTTGAACGATTTGACGCCTCTCGACACGAGCTGGCTGCTGCTCAGCGCCTTTCTCGTCACCACCATGCAGATCGGCTTCTGCATGCTCGAGGCCGGGTTGGTGCGGCAGAAGAACAGCATCAACGTCGCCTACAAGAACCTGATGGACTTCGTGGTGGCGGGGCTGGTGTTCTGGGTCGTCGGCTATGGCTTGATGTACGGGGCGGGGCACGCGACCGGTCTGTTCGGCACCAGCCTGTTCCTGAAGAGCCATGCCGATGGCGCCAGCGCCTTCTTCCTGTACCAGCTGGTGTTCTGCAGCGCCGCGGCCACCATCGTGGGCGGCGCGTTGGCCGAGCGCACGCGGCTGAGCGGCTACCTGGTGATCAGCGCGCTGGTGGCCGCGGCGTTCTACCCGCTGGTCGGCCATTGGGTGTGGGGCGGCACGCTGGATCCGGACGGTACGCCCGGCTGGCTGGCCGCGCGCGGCTTCATCGATTTCGCAGGCGCAACCGTGGTGCACGGTACCGGTGGCTGGCTGGCATTGGCCGCGGTGCTGATCGTCGGTCCGCGCATCGGCCGCTTCGCGGATGGCTCGCCCCCCTTGCGCGGCAGCAACTACCCGGTGGCCACCGTGGGTGTGCTGGTGCTGTGGTTCGGCTGGTTCGGCTTCAACGGCGGTAGTGCGCTCGGTTTCGATGAACGGGTGCCGCGCATCCTGGTCAACACCTCGCTGGCCGCCGCGGCGGGCGGATTTTCCTTGCTGTCCTGGGCCTGGGTCAAGGAGCGCAAGCCGAACATCGCCGCCTCGCTGAACGGCACCATCGCCGGGCTGGTCGGGGTGACCGCCGGCTGTCACCTGTACGAGACCACCGATGCGGTCATCGTCGGGGTGGCCGCGGCCGCCGCCTGCGGGATGGCCTCGCGCCTGCTGGAACGGCTGAAGATCGACGATGTCATCGGTGCCTGGCCGGCGCACGCCATCGCCGGCGCCACCGGCACGCTGCTGGTGGCGCTGCTGGCCGACCCCGCACAGTTTCCGCTCGGGCTCTCGCGCACCGAACAGCTGGCGGTGCAGGCCACCGGCATCGCCGCGGTGGCCGCCTGGGCGTTCGGCGCGGGATTCATCGTGCTGTACGTGCTGAACAAAATCCTGCCGCTGCGCGTCTCGGCCGAGGATGAGCGCATCGGGCTGAACATCGCCGAGCACGACGCCTCCACCGATCTCGTCGAGCTGGTCGGCGAAATGCACGTGCAGCGGGACCGAGGAGACTTCGGAACACCGGTGGCGGTCGAGCCGCACACCGAGGTCGGCCAGATCGCCGAGGAATACAACCGCGTGCTCGAGCGGGTCCGGCTGGAAATCGAGACCCGCGAGGAGGCCTATCGGCAGCTCGAGCAGGCCAGCGAGTTCCGCTTCATCTTCGAGAACGCCCACGAGGGCATCGTGCAGTTCGCCCGCGATGGCACCGTCACCAAGGCGAATCCCGCCGCGGTGGCCTTGCTGGGCTACCCCTCGGAGGCCGAGCTGGTGCAGCGCGGCGGTCGCTGGCTGTCACGCCTCGAGGGCATCGATCGCGAGGCGCACCTGAAGATGCTGCGCCTGCTGGAGACGCGCGGCGTGTCGCGCGACATCGAGCTGTCGTTCAGCCGCGCGGTGGACGGGCGGCCAGGGCACGTGCAGCTGGACCTTCGGCGCGTGGCCGGCCAGGACGGCACGCCCACCACGGTGCTGGCCTCGCTGCTGGACATCAGCGAGCGCAAGGCCAACGATCGGCTGCGGGTGGAACGCGATTCGGCCACCGCTGCCAGCCGGGCCAAGAGCGACTTCCTGGCCAACATGAGCCACGAGATCCGCACCCCGCTGCACGGCGTCACCGGCATGCTGGAGCTGCTGGCGCGTACCGAGCTGGACGCGCGTCAGTCGCGCTTCGTGGAGGTGGCCGGCACCTCGGCCGATGCGCTGCTGTCGGTCATCAACGACATCCTGGACGTCTCCAAGATCGAGGCCGGCAAGCTGGAGCTGGAGCGCATCGCCTTCCCGTTGCCCGAGCTGCTGGCCGATGTGGTCGACATGTTCGCCCAGCAGGCTGCCAGCAAGGGCATCGAGCTGGCCAGCCTGCTGCCGAGCAACATCCCGCAGCGCGTGCTCGGCGATCCCGAGCGGTTGCGCCAGGTGCTGGTCAACCTGCTCGGCAACGCCTTGAAGTTCACCGAGAAGGGGGCGGTCACGTTGCGTTGCCGGGTGAGTTCGCTGAAGGGGGGCAAGGCGCGGCTGCGCATCGATATCCAGGACAGCGGTCCGGGCATCTCCGCCGCCGAGCGCGAGCGTCTGTTCGAACCGTTCACCCAGGCCGATACCTCGACCACGCGTCGGCACGGAGGTACCGGACTTGGCTTGACCATCACCCGTCAGCTGGTCGAGCTGATGGACGGCTCGATCGGCGTCGACAGCGAACCGGGCCAAGGCGCCACCTTCCATGTCGAGCTGATCCTGCCGGTGGCCGAACCGATCGCCGCCGCGCCCGGGGTCGCATCGACCCCGAAGCGCAGCGAGGCGGAGCCGGCGGTGCGCGTGCTGGCGGTGGACGATCACGCCATCAACCTGGAACTGCTCGACGGCCTGTTGGAGCCCGAGGGCTTCGAGGTCACCTCGGTGGATGGAGCGCTGGCTGCGCTCGAGGAGCTGGGCAAGGCCGCCGATGATCGACGCCCCTACGCGTTGGCCCTGCTCGACTACCAGATGCCGGGAATGGACGGGGCGGAGCTGGCGCGGCGCATCCGCACCCTGCGCCGCCACGATGGGCTGCGCCTGATCATGCTCACCTCGATCGATCAGGCATTGAGTGCCGAGCAGCGCGCCGAGCTCGACATCCATGCCAGCATCACCAAGCCGCTGCGCCGCTCGCGCCTGTTCGATGCGATCGACGAGACGCTGGGGCGCGGCGGTGAACGACGCGCGCCGGCCACGGCGCTGCCGATCGCTGCGCTGGCCGCCGAACGCATCGCGGCGGCCAGCGTGTCGCAGGTTCCGGGTATCGCCGGTGCGTTCGGCGGGGCCGCTGACGAGCCGGAACGGCCCGCTGCGCCGGCCCGCGGACCGGTGCCCTTGGCGAACGTGGCCGAGCGCGCCCTGCGCGTGCTGGTGGTGGAGGACAGTCCGGTCAATCAGTTGGTCTTGCAGGAGCTGCTGCTGGCGGCCGGGCACAGCGTCACGATCGCCGAGAACGGTCAGGTGGCGTTGGACCGCATCGTCGGCGGTGATTTCGACCTGGTGCTGATGGACTGCCAGATGCCGGTGATGGACGGTTTCGAGGCGACGCGCCGGTTGCGCGAGCTCGAGGAGGACACCGCTGGTGCGCGGCTGCCGGTGGTGGCGGTCACCGCCAACGCCGTCAAGGGGGATCGCGAGCGCTGCCTGGACGCCGGCATGGACGACTACGTCACCAAGCCGATCAACACCGCGCGGCTGGAGGCGGCGATCCGTCAGCACGTGAAGCTGTCGGAATAGGCGGTGTGCTCGAAGCGTTCCAGCAGTTGCACATCTACCAGGCCAGCGGCCAGGTCATCGGCCGAGAAGGCGTCCGGCTCGGACTTGAACCACCAGCGGGTCGTGTCGGGCTCAAGAGGCGCGTCGCATCAGCAGCGTCGACAGTAGCGCGCGTTCCGCCTCGACGGGCGGGACGGTCTCCGCGATCACCGTGCGCGTCGGCTCGCTGTCCCGGCCCAGGCGATCGCGCCAGCGATCCAGCGAGAGGCCGAGCCCGTTGCTGACCATGTCGATGTCGGGCGCGCGCGGGGTGTCGATCATGTGTGCCAGCACGGTCAATGCGGCACTCGGGGGCGCGTGCAACGAGGCGATGTGGCGCCGAGTCGCTGCCGCATCGGCGTAGCCGATATGCAGCGCATGGGTCTGGACCAGGGACGCCCAGCCGGGGTGCGCTCGCCACGCGAACGCCGGCTGGCTCACCACCGCACGGGTGCTGGCCGGCTCGTCGATGGTCGGCATCGCAGGCTGCGACAGCACCCACAGGTCGGTGCGCATGCCCAGGGCTCGGCAGCGCGCCGGCTGCACGCCGGTGTCGTCGAAGCGCACCACCGCATCGGCGGCGTCGATGCGCGCCCCGGACATCGCGCATCCGGCCGATCCGTCGTCGACCGGCCAGTCATCGCACACCAGGGTGATGCGAGGCCGGGAGGTGCGCAAGCGGTGGACGCCGGGCGAGACGGTCGACTCGGAGCAGTGCAGCAGCCGCTCGATGGTGCTGCGCGCAGGCTCCAATCGCTGCATCAGCCAGGCCGCCGGCCCCGCCATCGCGCTCTCCGCCGGCAACAGGTGCCGCGGTCGATGCCGGGCGGCCAGGTCGAGCAATGCCGGGCAGGCGGACAGGGCCCAGCGCGAGCCGCTGGCCCAGCGCGCCGCGAGCCGATGGTGCAGATGGCGAGCGCGCAATCGCAGCGCCTGGTCCAGGTCGTCGATGGCCCGCGCCTGGTCGCCCAGTTCCAACGCGATCGCGGCGGTGCGCAACCTCAGGTGCGGGTGCGGTTCACGCTCGATGACCAGCAGACGGTCCAGCTCGTCCAGACGTTGCCGGTCGATGCCTTCGATGCCCTGGGTCAGTTCCAACGCCAGCAGCCGGTGCTGCAGCCGAGGTGCGCGCCGTGCCAGCTCCCGGGCACGCACCGGCAGATCCGGCAACCAGCGCCCGTGTTGCCATGCCGCCACCAATGCTGCGAATTCGCCGGCGTCGCTCATCGGTGGTCAAGGGTTCGATCGGTCACGATGGGGCGCACGGTCTGTCTTCGGCGGGACGATGACATGCTGCGCTGCAGCTTTTGCGCCAGGCGCCGCGTTCGCTACCGGGCCGCAGCGTCGGTGCCGGGGGTGGATAGTTGCGCAACGGTTCCATAGACTTGCCGACCCGCCCGTCCAGCGTACCGCCCGTCATGTTGACCACCTCCGGGATCCGTTCGCGGTTTCTCGACTATTTCGCCGCCCACGGGCACACCATCGTTGCCTCCAGTTCATTGGTGCCGGGCAACGACAAGACCTTGCTGTTCACCAACGCGGGCATGGTGCAGTTCAAGGACGTGTTCACCGGCGAGGAGCGGCGCGACTACGTGCGGGCCACCACCAGCCAGCGCTGCGTGCGGGCCGGGGGCAAGCACAACGACCTGGACAACGTCGGCTACACCGCGCGCCACCACACCTTCTTCGAGATGCTGGGCAACTTCAGTTTCGGGGACTACTTCAAGCATGACGCCATCGGCTTCGCCTGGGGTTTCCTGACCGAAGAGCTCGGCCTGCCCGAGGACAAGCTGTGGGTCACGGTGTTCGAGGAGGACGACGAGGCCGAGCGGCTGTGGGTCGAGCAGATCGGCGTGCCGGCCGAGCGCGTGATCCGCATCGGTGCCAAGGACAACTTCTGGGCGATGGGCGATACCGGCCCCTGCGGGCCGTGTTCGGAGATCTTCTACGATCACGGCGCGGACGTGGCCGGCGGTCCACCCGGCTCGCCGGACGAGGACGGCGATCGCTACATCGAGATCTGGAACCTGGTGTTCATGCAGTTCGATCGCGCCGCCGACGGCAGCATGACCCCGTTGCCCAAGCCCTCGATCGACACCGGCATGGGCCTGGAGCGCATCGCCGCGGTGCTGCAGCATGTGCACTCCAACTACGAGATCGACCTGTTCGAGCGATTGATCGGCGCGGCGGCCCGCGCGGTCGGCACGCAGCAGCTCGCATCCCCGTCGTTGAAGGTGATCGCCGATCACATCCGCTCCTGCGCCTTCATGATCGTGGACGGTGTGCGCCCGGGCAATGAAGGGCGGGGTTACGTGCTTCGGCGCATCATCCGTCGCGCCGCGCGGCACGGTCACAAGCTAGGCGCGCAAGGGGTGTTCTTTCACGAACTGGTCGGTGCGCTGGTCGAGGAGATGGGCGAGGCCTATCCGGAGTTGGTGGCGGCAGAACGGACCGTGGCCCGCGAGCTGCGCGAGGAGGAGGAACGCTTCGGCCGTACGCTGAGCTCGGGGCTTGCGATCCTGGAAGCCGAGACGGCGGCGATGAGCGGCAGCACGATTCCGGGCGAGGTGGTGTTCAAGCTGTACGACACCTACGGCTTTCCCGCCGACCTGACCGCCGACATCGCGCGTGAGCGTGGACTGCGCGTGGACGAGGCGGGCTTCGAGGCCGCCATGGAGGCCCAGCGTGCGCGCGCGCGTGCCGCCAGCCGGTTCGCCGATGCCGAGCAGACGCCTGCCAGCGAGCAGCACACCGTGTTCATCGGCTATACCGATCAGCGCGCGGGTGCCGAGGTGCTGGAGCTGTGGCGCGGCGGCGAGCGCGTCGACGCCCTGGCCGAAGGCGACAGCGGGTGGGTGGTGCTGGATCGCACGCCGTTCTACGCCGAGTCCGGCGGACAGATCGGTGACACCGGCGTGCTCGAAGGCGATGCGGCGCGCTTCGATGTGGCCGACACGCAGAAGCGCCGCGCTGCCTTCCTGCATGCCGGCACGCTCGGCAGCGGCACGCTGCGTGTCGGCGATGCGCTGACCGCCGCGATCGACACCACGCGAAGGCTGCGCATCCAACGGCATCACTCGGCCACCCACCTGCTGCACGCGGCGTTGCGCGATGTGCTCGGCTCGCACGTCGAGCAGCGCGGTTCGCTGGTGACCGATGAGCGCCTGCGCTTCGATTTCTCGCACACCGGTGGCATCGAGGCCGAGCAGATGCAGGCCATCGAGCGTCACATCGCGCAGGCGATCCGCGCCAACCATCCGTGCACCACGATCGAGACCGGCATCGACGAGGCGCGTGCCATGGGCGCGATGGCCCTGTTCGGCGAGAAGTACGGCGATCGGGTGCGGGTGGTCACGCTCGGCGATGACTCGATCGAGCTGTGCGGCGGCACGCACGTGGCGGCCACCGGCGAGCTGGGCTCGGTGAAGCTCGTGGCCGAGAGTGGCGTGGCGTCCGGGATCCGCCGTGTCGAGGCGGTGGGCGGCGAGGCGGCGTTTGCCCAGCTGCAGGACGACGAGGCATTGCTGTCGAGCCTGGCCGCCCGGCTGCGCGCACCGCGCAGCGAACTGGTGGGCAAGCTGGACGCCTTGCAGGCCCAGCTGCGCGAGCAGGGCCGTGAGCTCGAGCAGCTGCGCGCCCAGGCCGCCAGCGGTGCCGGCAAGCGGCTGGCCGAGTCGGCCGAAGCGGTCGCAGGCGTGAAGCGCCTGTTCGCCCGGGTGCCCGAGGCGGATGCGCCGGCGCTGCGCACGCTGCTGGACCGGTTGCGCGAGGAGCTGGGCGAATCGCTGATCGTGCTGGCCGGCGAGAAGGGCGGCAAGGCCTCGTTGGTAGCCTCGGTATCGTCCTCGTTGCACGATCGGCTGAAGGCCGGCGAGCTGCTGGGCGAGGTGGCGGTCGCACTGGGCGGGCGCGGCGGCGGTCGCGCCGACATGGCGCAGGGCGGTGCTCCGTCGCTGGACGCGCTGGACGAGGCGTTTGCCAAGGCTCGCGGCCTGTGCGACGAGAGGCTCGGTTGATGGGTCTCTACGTCATGAAGTTCGGCGGCACCTCGGTCGGTAGCGCCGAGCGCATCCAGAACGTGGCGCGTCTGGTGGCCGAACAGCGCCAGCACGGCGATCAGGTCGTGGTGGTGGTGTCGGCGATGTCCGGCGAGACCAACCGCCTGGTGGCGCTGGCGCGCGAGATGCAGCCGGCCACCGTTGACACCCGCGAGCTGGACGTGCTGCTGTCCACCGGCGAGCAGGTCACCATCGCCTTGCTGGCGATGGCGCTCAAGGCGATCGACTGCGATGCGCGCTCCTGGACCGGTGGGCAGGTGCGCGTGCTGACCGATGACAGTCACGCCAAGGCGCGCATCCTGGACATCGATACCGAAGCGCTGCGCGCCGATCTGGACGCCGGGCGCGTCGCGGTGGTGGCAGGCTTCCAGGGCGTGGACGAGCGAGGCGACATCACCACGCTGGGGCGTGGCGGTTCGGACACCTCGGCGGTGGCCCTGGCCGCGGCGTTGAAGGCGACCGAGTGCCGCATCTACACCGATGTGGACGGGGTCTACACCACCGATCCGCGGGTGGAGAGCCGCGCCCGGCGCCTGGACCGCATCACGTTCGAGGAAATGCTGGAGATGGCCAGCCTGGGCAGCAAGGTGCTGCAGATCCGGGCGGTGGAGTTCGCCGGCAAGTACAACGTGCCGCTTCGCGTGCTGTCCAGCTTCGCCCCCGACAGCGGCACGCTCATCACCTACGACGACGAGGACGATTCGATGGAACAGGCCCTGGTATCCGGCATCGCGTTCACGCGCGACGAGGCTCAGGTGACGATCACCGGCGTGCCGGACCGGCCGGGGGTCGCCTACGGCATCCTCGGTCCGATCTCGGATCTGAACATCGAGGTCGACATGATCATCCAGAACATCGGTGCCGATGGACTGACCGATTTCACCTTCACGGTGCACCGCGACGAGTACGACCGGGTGCTGACCCACCTGCAGGCGCGTGCCGGTGAGCAACTCGGTGGGGCCAGCGTGGCCGGCGACAACCGGGTCGTCAAGGTGTCGGTGGTCGGGGTGGGCATGCGCTCGCACGCCGGCATCGCCAGCCGCATGTTCAAGGCCCTGTCCGAGGCCGGCATCAACCTGCGCCTCATCAGCACCTCCGAGATCAAGATATCGGTGGTGATCGAGGAGAAGTACCTGGAGCTCGGTGTGCGGGCGCTGCACGAGGAATTCGATCTGGGCACCGCCGGCAGCCCGCTCGATTCGGCGCGTCAGCAGCACGACGCGTGAGCCGTTCGGGAGCCCCGGATCCTCAAGGCCACGACCGTTTTCTGGCGCGTGTGTGTCGACACTGTTAAATGTCGTGCAGGCAATGCATACGGGCTAAGTGGCCCCTGTCAAGCTGCCATACTTTGTGTCGCAGGTCACATCCGAGCGCCATCAGGTGGGGACGGACCTGCGGTATCGCCGAACAACTCGGGTTCCGGCACCGATGTACCGGGCGCCCGACGGATCGACGATCGTATCCAGTGTGTGCGGCCAACAGGGGGTTCCATATGTTGATTCTGACCAGGCGGGTCGGCGAGACGCTGATGATCGGTGACGAGGTCACCGTCACCGTGCTCGGCGTGAAGGGAAATCAGGTGCGGGTCGGCGTGAACGCGCCGAAGGATGTCGCGGTGCACCGCGAAGAGATCTACGAGCGCATCCAGCGCGAGCAGCACGGTGCACAGATCGGCGACACGGCGGCGGCCAATGACGTCGACCAGGGCCAGCAGCACGCGCCGGCGTTGGGCGAGGCCTGAGGGGCCGGAAAACGATGCGTGGAACGGTTGACTCCGCGACACGCATTGCCCATACTTCCAACGGTTGCAGCACGCCGCGCCCGTAGCTCAGTTGGATAGAGTACCTGGCTACGAACCAGGCGGTCGGAGGTTCGAATCCTTCCGGGCGCGCCATCTGCAACCCCCCGATGACACCCACTGCTCGGCTTCGTGTCGTGCGGTATCGGTGAACGCCCGGGGTGGTACGCCGGTACGGAGAGGTGGCCGAGTGGCTGAAGGCGCGCCCCTGCTAAGGGCGTATACGGTAAAACGTATCGAGGGTTCGAATCCCTCTCTCTCCGCCATCTCGGCAAGCGTCCCTTCCTGACGCCACGTCCGACACGTGCCCGCCGGGTGTTCGGGCTGCCGGATCGATCACGTTTTGACGGGGGTCAGCGGCGACGCCCGACGTAGCGCGGTTCCCGTCATCGGGCTCACCCATCGGCCCGCCCTTCGTTGCCTCCAACCCGGTGACCCCTGCGCTCGCGTGGATCGCCCCTGCGCTCGCGTGGATCGAATGGGCAGGAAGTGGTCGCCGAGCGTGCGGATCACCCGAGCGCCAGGCGGACCGGCATCCGGTTACCGACGTCGACCGTGCCGCAACGTCATGTCACGTAGTGTCGGTGCGGGACCGCGTGTCCGTGGTGGGGATCGCATGGCGGAGAGGGAGGGATTCGAACCCTCGATACGGGAGACCCGTATACCGGATTTCGAATCCGGCGCATTCGACCACTCTGCCACCTCTCCGGTGCGGGTCGGCGGCGGTGCCGCGCCCGGCATTATATGCGTTCGAGAGCCGACGTGCGCGGTACCATGCGCGCGATGACCAGCTTGTTTCTGAACGATCGATGACGGTTCCCGCGCGACTGGTCGGTGATGTCGGCGGTACCAATGCCCGGTTCGCCCTGTTGGACGAGCACGGGGTGCCGACGGCCCCCAGCACGTTGCGCGTTGCCGATTACCCCGACCTGGTGTCCGCGGTGCGGCACTTCCTTCAGGTGCGTGCCGCCGACGACGGTGCGCCGGCCACCGGGCCGCTGCAGGCTGCCGCCATCGCGGTGGCCACGCCGGTGATCGGCGATCGCGTGAAGCTGACCAACAGCCACTGGTCCTGGTCCATCCAGCAGACCCGCGAGGAGCTGGCGCTGGACACCCTGCACCTGGTCAACGACTTCACCGCGTTGGCGCTGTCGGTTCCGCATCTGCCATCCGATCAGCTGGATGCGGTGGGTGGGGGTGCGCTCGTGTCCGGTCACGCCAAGGCGATCATCGGTCCGGGCACCGGGCTGGGCGTGTCGGGGCTGGTGCCCTGCGGCACCGGCTGGACCGCGCTGCAGGGCGAGGGTGGTCACATCACGTTGGGCGGCAGCACCGCGCGCGACCAGGCGGTCCACGCCCAGCTGGCGGCGCGCTATCCCCATGTCAGCGCCGAGCGTTTCCTGTCCGGCCCGGGCTTGATCAACATCGTGCAAGCGCTGCGCGTCCTCGATGGCGTGCCGGGCGATGCGAGCACTCCGGCCGACGTAACCCGGCTGGGCCTGTCGAACGAGGATGCCGTGTGTCGCGAGGCGCTGCAGATGTTCTGTCGCCTGCTGGGCAAGGTGGCCGGCAACCTGGTGCTCACCCTCGGTGCACAGGGCGGTTGCTACATCGGCGGTGGTGTCGTGCCGCGGTTGGGCCGCTTCTTCCACGAGTCCGACTTCCGTGCCGCCTTCGAGGCCAAGGGTCGCATGACCGGCTATCTGGATCAGGTGCCGACCTTCGTCATCCATTCGCCCTATCCGGCCCTGGTGGGCGCCGCGCAGCTGCTGTAGGCGATTCGCTCGCCTCAGCGCTTTTCCCCGGACGGCCTGCCTCGTCGGCGACAGCGCTCCGAGCAGTACACGATGCTCGGCCACAGACCGCGCGACGCCCACTTGCGGCGGTTCTCGAACGCCAGCCCGCAAGCGGGGCAGACCTTGGTTTGTTTAGGTGCCTTGCCCATGTCCGGATCTGTGCGGGTGGGTCAGACCGGCCCGCGTGCACGGACTCACCGGGGAGCGACGCTCTTCACAGGCCGACGCTCTTCTTCACCTGCTTCCAATAGCGCGAGAAGCTGGGAAACGCCTCGTCCGGCATCGGGTACAGCCAGCGCCGCTCGTGCACCTGACCGGGCCAATCGGTGCAGGCGGGGTATTCGAGCCGATGCACCTCGACACCTTCCAGCATCGCCTGCAGCTCGGACAGTTCACCGTGGGCAATGGTCGCGCCGCAGCGTTCGGCCCAGTGCTCGATCAGCCGCCAGCGCGTCGGGCTCATCGGCCAGCGTTCCACCCAGGTTCGGTCGATGAACACCAGATGTTCGGCCACGTCCGGTTGCCAGCGCGGGTCCAGGTGCCAGACCGAGCGCAGGGCCAGCGGTCGAGCGCGCTGGATGGCGACATCCCCGATCGGGCAGCCGGGCAGGGTGCCGACCGGCAGTGACGGGGTGGCTCGCTCGTTCATGTGCGACGGCGGCGTGAAGTCGTCGAGCGCCTCGTAGGGCACGTCCAGCCAGGTGTGGTGCTGGTGCGTGCCGGCGTACTTGTTCAGGTTGTCCTGGTTGGCCACGTAGCGCTTGCTGCTGGCGGTACCGGCGATCCACTGCCAGCTGAGGGTATTGCTGGCCAGATCACCGTCCAGCAGGTGGTAATGCAGCCAGCGCGCAGGCTGACCCCAGGCGGTATGGGTGAGGTTGCAGGCGATGGCGGCGACCCACATGCGCGCATGGTTGTGCAGCGTGCCTTCGCGCAACAGGTGTCGCAGCGGGGCATCCACGGCCTGCAGCCCGGTATCGGCGGACAGCAGGGCGGCCGGCGGTTCGTCATGGCGCACGCCGTGCTGCGGGCCGTGCAGGTCGCCGAAGATGTCGTCGCCTTCCAGTTGCCAGGTGCGATGAAAGAATTCGCGCCAGCCCAGCTCGAACATCAATCGGTAGCAGGACTTGACCCGATGGCGTTCCTGAACCGCCTCGGCCACATCCAGCGTATCGATGACCCCATGGGTCAGGAACGGCCCGAGCCAGGTGGTGGCACCGTCCAGATGATTGCGCGTGCGATCGTAGGCACGCGGGTCGATATCGGCCAGGCGTGCCATGACGGCATCGTGCTCGACCAGGAAGTGAGCGGAATCGGGGGCATTCATGGCGGAAGAGTCTGCCGCGCGCCTCTCGGCCCGGGCAGGTATTCCGTAAGCTTTGCCCGTTCGCCGTCCATCGGCACCCTCGTCCAGCTCGCCATGACCACAGCCGCGCTCGTCTTTCCGCATCAACTGTTCAGCGATTCGCCGGCGCTGCACGGCAGCCCCGAGCGGGTGGTGATGATCGAGGACACGCTGTTCTTCGGCGACGAGCGCTATCCGGCCCGCTTCCACAAGCAGAAGCTTGCCTATCACCGCGCCACGATGGCGCATTGGGCGCGGCAGCAGCGCGATGCCGGTCGGCGTGTCGATCTGCACGCCTACACCGGTCCGGCGCCCATGCTCGGTGCGTTGCTGCAGGCGCTGGCCGAGGACGGAGTCGACACGGTGGTGCTGGCCGATCCGCACGATCTGACCCTGTCGCGGCGGCTCGTCTCGGCAGCGGCGGCGGCCGGGGTATCGATGAATACCCGTCGCACGCCGGCCTTCATCAACGACCCGCTGGACAATCGCGACTACCGAGAGGGCAGGAAGCGCTGGTTCATGGCCGACTTCTACGCCTGGCAACGGCGCCGCTTCGACATCCTGATGGACGGCGACGAACCGCGGGGCGGCCAGTTCAGCTTCGACGAGCAGAACCGCAAGAAGCTGCCTAGCAAGGAGCGTGCGCTGGTGCCTGCCCTGCCGAGCATCGAGCGTGACGAGTTGGTCCAGGCCGCCGTCGACAGCGTCGAGACGGACTTTCCCGACAACCCGGGTTCATTGCAAGCGTGGCACTATCCTGCGAATGCCCAAGCGGCGAAGGCCTGGCTGGAACGCTTCCTGGTCGAGCGGTTCGCAAAGTTCGGACCCTACGAAGATGCCATCGTCGCCGGCCAGAACTGGCTGTACCACGGGGTGTTGACCCCGATGCTCAACACCGGTCTGCTGACACCGCGGGAGGTGCTCGATGCGGCGTTGCTCGCGGGCCGCGAGAACGACGTGCCGCTGAACAGTGTCGAGGGCTTCGTGCGGCAGATCCTGGGCTGGCGGGAGTTCATGCGTGCCACCTATGACGACCTGGGCGTGGCGATGCGCACCACCAACCATTGGCAGCACACCCGCCCGATGCCGGCCTGCCTGTACGACGGCACGACCGGCATCGCACCGATAGACGACACCCTGGGCCGCATACTGGACACCGGCTACTGCCACCACATCGAACGGCTGATGGTGCTCGGCGGCTTCATGTTCCTGTGCGAGATCGATCCGGACGCGATCTACACCTGGTTCATGGAAATGTTCATCGACAGCTATGACTGGGTGATGGTGCCGAATGTCTACGCCATGAGTCAGCACGCCGATGGCGGGGCGATCACCACCAAGCCCTACTTTAGCGGCTCCAACTACGTGCGCAAGATGAGCGATCACCCGAAGGGGGAATGGTGCGAGATCTGGGACGGTCTGTTCTGGCGCTGGGTCATCAAGCAGTCCGATGCGCTGGCCGGCAACCCCCGCTGGTCCATGATGGTGGCCAACGCCCGGCGCATGCCCGACGACAAGAAGCAGGCCCACCTGGACATTGCCGAGCGCTTCCTGGCAACGCTGGATGCCTGAACCGCGCAGCGTTCAGATCGAGGTGCCGCTGCGCGGGCCCTTGCCCAGCGGGTAGACCGCATCGGTCATCCACATGCCGTCGTACTCGCCGCCGGACTGCTTGCCGAGCTGGAACACGTAGCCGCTCTCGCGACCGTCCGGCTGGGTCAGCCACACCACCTGCATGGCGGTGTCGGCCTGGATCTCGATCTGCTCGAAGCGGCTGGCGGCAAAGCCGAGCATGTCGGCGTAGCCGCGCTTGATCATCGTGGCGAATCGTTCGACCGGACCGGTCATGGCGCGGTTGCCCGGGGAGGCGAACCGGAACACCGTGGCAATGCCGGCATCGTCCGGCAGGCGCGGATTCTCCTGCAACGCATCGACCACGATCTCGACCACCTCTGCCGGGGCCAGTTCGGGGGAGGGCATCGGGGGCGGTTCATCGGCCAGCAGTGCCGGGCTGCACAAGCTCAGACCGAGCAGCAGCGGGGCGCCAAGGCGGGACGAGAGGTGAACAAGGTGCGATCGCATGTCGGGATTCCGTGAGACGTCTGTTCTCGTGCTTATCACACCCGGCGGTCACCCTCGCTGCGATGCAGCGATTTTTGCATGCCGGACCGGGCTCGCTCGTCGAGCGATTGACGGCCTTCGGCCGTGTCACGTTTCCGACCCCCGTTCACCGGCTAAGCTGATCAGGTGAGCGAACGGGCGCATTGATGAACCACGATCGATGAACGAGCCAGCTTTGCCGACGATACGACAACCATCGCAGGCGCTCCCGGATCGGTGGCAGCCTGTGGGACCGCCTGAAACCCGATCCGGATTCCGATCCGTATCTCTGCCTGGTTTCGTGTCCGGGCGGGTGCAGCGAGCGGTCCGCCGTGCCGTCACGCTGTTGCTGGTGCTCGCGGTCTGGGCGGGGGTGTCGATCGATGTCCGTGCGGAAGAATCGCCATGGCTGGCGCCCGTGATGAGCGATGCGGACCGTCGTCACCTGCTGGCGCGCACCGGCATCGGGGTCGCGCCAGCGCACTACCTGGCACTGGCGGGCCTGACCCGCCGCGAGGGGATCGAGCGCATCGTCGCCGGCCTGGCGACCGAGCCCGGCACGCCGATGCCCGCCTGGGTACGCCGTGCGCTGCCGCGCTATCACACCCGGCGGAACCTGAGCGATGAGGCGCGCCAGCAGTTCCGGCGCGATCGCGACACCGAGTTCGCCTCGCTGCGCACCTGGTGGGCCAACGAGATGCTGCGCACCGAGAGCCCGCAGACCGAGCGGCTGGTGATGCTGTGGCACGATCTGGTGCCCAGCGACTATCGCAGCAGCGGATCCTTGCCGGTGGCGCTGGCCCGGCAGAATGCGCTGTACCGGCGCCTGCACGGCGCGCGCTGGGAAGACATGCTCGATGCGCTGCTCAAGGATGCCGCCCTGCTCAGCTACCTGGATGCCAATGCCAATCGGCGCGATTCGCCGAACGAGAACCTGGCGCGCGAGCTGCTCGAGCGCTTCACGCTCGGGGAGGGCAACTATCAGGAGCAGGATGTGCGCGAAGCGGCCCGCGCGCTGACCGGCCTGGGCATCGCCTGGACCCGGGATGTGCAGTTCCACCTTCGCACCGGGCAGCAGGATCGCGATCCGAAGACCTTGTTCGGGTTCAGCGGTGCCCACGATGCGCAGGACCTGGTCGATCTGATCCTGGCGCAGCCCGCCGCCGCGCGCCACCTGGTGCGGGTCTACTGGGCCGCCTTCATCAGCGATCGGCCGCCCAACGGCGCGCAGGTGGAGCGACTGGCCGAGCGCTTTCGTCGCAGCGATCACGATCTGGGCGTGCTCTACCGCACGATCCTGAGCAGTGAGGAATTCTGGGCGCCTCAGCATCGCGCCGCGTTGGTCAAGTCGCCCGTCGATGTGGTCAGCGGCCTGATGCGCACGCTGGAGTATCCCAAGCGCCACTGGCAACAGGCGCTGGCGTTGCAGGATGCGATGGGCATGGCGCTGTTCGAGCCGCCGAACGTGGCCGGTTGGGACGAGGGCGATGCCTTCGTCAGCACCGGTCGACTGCTGGCGCGCCAGCGCGGGGTGCGCCAGCTGCTCGAGGCCGGCATCGGTGCCGGCACCGATGGCAGGGAGGGCATGCAGCAGGACAGGCAGCAGGACGGCATGCAGGACGGCATGCAGGACGGCATTCAGGCGACGGCGGCCACATCGATGATGATGTCGGGCCCGGCGGGCGATGAAGCCGAAGCCCGGCCCGCGGCGGCGTCGGGGAAACTGCTGCTGCACATCGCCAGCGAGTCCTACCAGGGCGAGGCCGAGATTCGCGTGCTGTTGCAGCGCGCCGACGAGGTGCTCTGGGATGGCGGCTCGATGTTGCTGTCCGGCGGCTACGACACCGCTCGTCTGGGGCGCGTTCCGGAGCGGGCGGCGCTGCCCTGGCAGGCGCTGGCACTGCCGGCGCCACCCGAGGCCATCGCCGCGGCGGACACGGTGCGCGTGCTGTTCCTGAACGATGCCGCCGATGTCGACGGCGATCGCAACGTGTACCTGGACCGGGTGACGCTGGGCCAGCGCACGTTGGTCGCGGCCGATGGCGTGCAGCAGTCCTCGTGCGTGCCCGAGTCCCCGATCGATGCCGGCAACCTGTATTGCGGCGGGCAGATCACCCTGTCGGGTGCGGCGGCACCGATGCGCAATGCGCAGCGCACGGCACTCGGGCACGCGCAGGCGCCGGTGGCCTCGGGGCTGATGCTCCATTCGCTGTCCGAAAAGGACGATGGGCGGATCATCGCGGGCTTGATCCTGGACGATGTCCATCTGGCGGAGCGTCACTGGCCGCTGCTGCAGTTCCGCCTGGTCACCTGGCCGGATCGGCCCGCTCGCCTGCAGCTGGGGAGCCTGGATTGCCATGACGGCTGCCTGAGCTACTGGCCCGAATGCGCTTGGCAGGATGAGCACTACGCGCCCAGGCGGACACTGCGCGTCTCGTTGCAGCCGCACGAGCGGGCGAACGATGCCTGCCTGGCGCAGATCCGCGAGCCGAGCGATCGTGCCTTGATCGACACGCTTGCCGCCTCCGCCGAGATCGCCACGGCCTGGCTGCTGGAACAGCGCCAACCCTCGAGCGAGCGTCATCGAGACGCACTCCAGCGGGTTCACCGGCGCGTTGCCCCGAATGTGGGCTCGGCCGAGAAGACGGCCGCGTCCGCCAATGGGCGCCCGAGCGCGAACCCGGGCGACAACCTCGGCAAGCGTCCGCAGCCCGATCGGGTGCTGACCATCGACCCTCGCGTGGCACCGGTCCACGCCCCACCGTCACCGTTCGTGCCGGTGGTGCCGCTGGTCGCGACGCCCGACGCCCTGGAGCATGCACTGGCGGCATCGAACCTCGATCCGGCCTCGTTGCTGTGGCCCGGGCTGGAGGGCATCGATGCGGCGATGCAGCAGGCCGATGGTGCAAGCGAAGGCGACGCCCCGTTGCAACAGCGCGTGCGGATGGTCACCCGGCATCCGGCCTTCCAGCTGCGTTGAGGCACAACCGACCGATGGTGCAGGAGGACGACATGAACTTGACCCGACGTGCGTTGCTGCAGGCCGCGCTGATCGGCGGGACGCAGCTGCTGTCCCGATCGGCCAGCGCCGCGCCGCCGAGCTTCATGGGGCGGCGTCTGGTGCTGGTGGAGCTGGCCGGTGCCAACGATGGCCTGAACACGCTGGTGCCCTGGCGCGACGAACGCTATCGCGCGCTGCGGCCCACGGTGGCGCTGAACGAGGCCGATCTGCACCCGTTCGGCGCGCACGGGTTGGGCCTGCACGGATCCTTGCGTGCGTTGATGCCGCTGCTGGACCGCGGCGAAATGACGGTGGTGCAGGGGCTCGGCTACCCCCGACCGAACCGCTCGCACTTCGCCTCGATCTCGCTGTGGGATCGCGGTGGCGATGGCGAACGGGCCGGCTCGGCGCACGGCTGGCTCACGCACGACATCGAGCACCGTTTGGGACGACCGGTCGAACACGCGCACGGCATCAGCCTGGACGGCCCGATCGGTCCGCTGTCCAGCGGATCCGGTCGCTGGCTCGCCACCCCATCGGTGGCTAGCCTGGCCGCAATGAAGGGGCGATCCGATGCCGCGGGCGGTGCGGGCGCGGGTGCGATGGTTTCGCCGGACGATCCGGTAGCGCGCATGGGCGAGCGGTTCGCTCGCCTGGACGTCACGCTGGATGTCCTGCAACGCCGGCTGCGGCGGGCGCCCCGGCTAGCGCCGTTCGGCGGCGGCTCGCTGGGCAAGCAGCTGCGCGAGGTGGCCCGGTTCACGTTGGCCGGGCTCGACACGCCGGTCTATCGCGTGCGCCTGGGTGGCTTCGACACCCACAAGGATCAGCTGGGGCGGCATGCCCGGCAGCTGAAGCTGCTGGCCGACGGCCTGCGGGCGTTCCGCGACACCCTGCACGAAGCCGACGAGTGGCGTAACACGTTGGTGATGACCTACTCAGAGTTCGGACGACGCGCCGCGCAGAACGAATCGGGCGGCACCGACCACGGCAGTGCCGCGCCGCATCTGGTGCTCGGTGGCGCATTGGCCACCACCGATGCCCCGCTGGGCAGCGCGGTCGACCTGTCGCAGCTGGTCGATGGCGATCCGTTGGCGACGATGGACTATCGCGCGCTGTACGAGCGGGTGTTGTCGGACTGGTTCGACATTCCGGACAACCGCTTCGCCGCCTATCGCGATCCGGCGCTGGATGCGCTTCTGCGGGCCTGATCCGCAGGCCGCGCCGGCACCACGTAGCGCAGCGGCGCCCCGGCCGTGGCCGCATCGAACATCGCCTCGGCCTCGGCGATCGGCTGCACCGAGTCGCGCACCCGGCGGTCGCCGACCATGACTTCCAAGCCGCGCGGCACCGCCTGCTCGACACACCCCGGTGCGCCTTCGTCGAGGCGCCTTGTCGGACAAGCGCACGCTGGCTCTGGGCGCGTACGCATCCGTCAGTCGCCGTCGTTGCGAAAGCGCTGCACCGGCGTGATGTCTGCCAGCAGGCCCGCGATGGACACGTCCGAACCGTGTGTCCAGGGTCACCGCGTCGACCCACGCGCCACCGCCGTCCTGCAGCTGCAACGAGCCGGCGCTGCCCTGGCTCGATCTCACGGTCGCATGCCCTGTGCCAAGCGACGATGAGCTGGCCAACAGGGCACGCGCTGTGATGACGGTCATGGCGAGCGCCGTGGCGTGTGTACCGGCGTACTGGGCGGCCGCTAGACTGTGACGCGCGGTCGGGGACCCTGACGGGGTCGGGGTCGGGGTCGGGGTCGGGGTCGGGGTCGGGGTCGGGGACATGAGCTCGGGCCTGGCAGGGAAGAATCCCGCTCAACGCGAATGGGCGGACGAGCCGATGGTCCAATCAGGAGCAACGCTGATCGATTCGGACAGAACATGACCGACGCTGCGGCGGTGGCGCAGGTGCTGCTGGTGGAAGATGAGGCAGCGTTGGCGCAGAACTACGCACTGGCGCTGCAACGCGCAGGCTTTGCGGTGCACGCGGTCGCAACGCCTGCCGACGCCGTGGCGTTCATCGAGCGCGGCCTGCCGGACATGGCGCTGATCGATGTCGGGCTGGGTCGCGATGCGGACGCCGGGTTCGAGCTGTGCCGCCTGCTGCGCGCGCGCGCGGAGCGACTGCCCATCCTGTTCCTGACGGCACGCGACGACGAACTGGACGTGATCTCCGGGCTCCGGCTCGGGGCGGACGACTACCTGACCAAGGACATCAGTCTGGCGCAGCTGGTGGCACGGGTGCAGAGCGTTCTGCGGCGGGTGGCCGCCCTCGGCCGTCCCGCCGATCCGGCGGGTGATCGCACGTTAGGGTCTTTGGTGCTGGACCTTGAACGTCTGGCTGCGCGCTGGGATGGAGCCGCGGTACCGCTGACCGTCACCGAGTTCCATCTGGTGGCTGCCTTGGCGCAGCGTCCGGGGCATGTGCTCAGCCGGGGACAGTTGATGCAGGCGGCGGGCGTGGTATTGGACGATCAGACGATCACCGCGCACGTGAAACGCATCCGGCGCAAGTTCGAGGCGCTGGATGCCCGGTTCGCATCGATCGGCACCGTTTACGGTCTGGGCTATCGCTGGGTCGACAGCTCGCTCGATGCACCGTGCGACTGAAGGGCCAGATGTTGCTGGCCGGGCTGTTGACGCTGGCCGTGCCGCTGGTCGCGTGGCAGAGCGTGCGCGAGCTGGACGCCTCGCTGGAGCAGGGGCGTGCGGTCGAGCAACGCTTGGCGCTGGCGCGGTTGCAGCTGGCCTTGCGCGGCGAAGACGATGTTCGTACGCGAGCCGCGATGGCGGCGGGCGGCGGGCCGCGCGTGCCGGGCGAGATCTACGCGGAACCGGCTCGCGCGCCGATCATGATAGATGGTTATGCCGACGACTGGCACGAGCTGGGAGGGCCGGCCTTGCGACTCGGGGGCGCCGACGGTGCGGACGAACTGTCCCTGGGCGCCGCCGAGCGTGGCGGCCGTCTTTACCTGTCGATCGAAATCGACGATGCGCAGCGCGTCTACCATCGACCGCCCCCGCTTGCCGCCGATGCCGGCGAGGGCGAACTGCCCAGCGACATGAAGCGGCTGGCCAACGGCGACGCATTGCAGCTGTTCGTCGCCTCGGCAACGCAGACGGTCCACGCGATGCTCTCCCCGATCGCTCCGGGTGAACTGCAGGTCCGGCTCGGCTCGCGCGGACGTGATCGGCGTCGGGTGATGGGGCAGATCCTGCCGCACTGGCAGGCTGCCTGGGTGGAACGGCCCGGTGGCCATCGCATCGAAGTATCGCTGCCGATGCCGGCTGATCCGGCGCGGATCGGCCTGTCCTGGCGCGATGTCGATCGACGCGATGGCCAGGTGCGGGAGCTGGGCACGATGACGGGCTACACGATGCAGAGGCTGCACGGACGAACGCCGCGGGCCGACGCTCTGGATCGGCTGCCACGCCTGTATCGCAACAGTCCCGCGGTGCAGCGATTGCTGCAGCGGCTCGTGCCCGCCGGTGCGCGCGTGCGGGCGTTCGATGTCGCCGGGCGCGCGTTGGGGGATGTGGACCGGTTGAACGCCAGGGCGATCGCTGCCACCGAGGGCTCGCCAGTGAGCAGTCCGTTCGACTCGTTGGCGGATGCGCTGCTGTTCCGCGTGTTCGCCTTCCTGGTGGCCGGAGACCTGCCGCTCTCCGAAGGTGCCTATGCCAGCACCGGCACGGCTTCCCGGCCACCGAGCGGCATCGAGCCGCGTGACCCGGCCTTGCAGGCGCTTCAGCACACGCAACGCTACGTCACGCCGGCGCTGGACCGGGTGCTGGGCACGCTCATCCGCAGCGGTACCGATGCCACGGGAGGGGCGGGCGAGCCGGGAGGCTGGCTGTGGTACGAGACCAACGAGGAACATTCGGCGGCCTACAGCGGCAGTCGGCTGGCGCGTCTGTTCAGCCTGGTCGTGCTGGCCAGCGTCATCGCCTCCTGCTTGCTGCTCGGCTGGGCCGCCTGGTTGTCGATGAGGATCCGGCGCTTGTCGCGCTCGGCTACCCGAGCGGTGTCGGCGGATGGCCGGGTGATGGGACGAGGCTTTGCAGCGAGCCGCGCGCGTGACGAGCTGGGCGAGCTGTCGCGCGGCGTCGCCGCCTTGCTGGACCGCTCCGGCGATTACCACCGACATCTGGAAGCGATGGCGTCGCGCCTGTCGCACGAGCTGCGCACGCCCCTGGCGGTCGTTCGCAGCTCGCTGGAACTGCTGCGCGCCAGCGTGCAGGCATCGACCGATCCGGGCCGGCATGCCCAACCCGATCAGCGGGCCGATCAGCGGGCCGATCAGCGGGCCGATCAGCAGGCCGATCAGCAGGCCGACCAGCGGTCCGACCAGCGGTCCGATCTGGTGGCCCTGCTGGAACGCGCCGAAGGCGGTGCGCACGAGCTTGACGCGATGCTGCGCTCGTTGATCGCCTCGACCCGACTGGAGCAGACGGTGGAGCGCGCCGAACGCAGGAACCTGTCGCTCGATCAGCTGTTCCGCGATGGCCTGACGCGCTATCGCCAGATCTACCCCGACGTTCGGGTCGGGCTGTCGCTCGACAGGGCAACGCGATACGCCCGAGTCCACGCGGCGCCCGAGTTGCTGGTGCAGGCGTTGGACAAGCTGGTGGACAACGCGGTGGACCACGCCGATGCGCAGGGGCTCGACCTGTGCTGTCGAACGAACGGACCCCAGGTGTTCATCGGTGTGCGGAACCGGACGCAGCCGGCGCACCTTGCCGACGATCGCGAACGTGCCGCCTGGTTCGACCCGATGCACAGCTTGCGCGCGGCAACGGACGATCGGCGTATCGATCCGAACAACGCCCGGCACCTGGGATTGGGGCTGCACCTGGTGCAGTTGATCGCACGCGGGCACGGCGGCGATGCGCGGGCGCAACAGAGCCGAGGCTGGACCTGCGTCGGTGTGTGGCTGCCGCGCTGCTGAACGAGCTCGGCGCCATCGACATCAGGCCGCTGCGCAGGCGCGCGCGTATCGTGCGATCACCTTGCGCACGCGCTGGCGCACCAGTGCGGGCGCACAGAGCGGCGGATAGGCGCCGGCGGCGGTGGTCGCTTCGCCCTGTAGCGCTTCGAGCGTGCCATCGCGTACCGCATCGACGGCGGCCGGCAGGTACTGGCCGATCAGCGTCAGCGGCGGCGGATTCGCTACGAAGTTGTCGATCAACCGGGCTTCGGCGGCCATCACCGATGGCGCGGACCAGTAATAGCGCGAGCGATCGCTGAGGCTGAAGCGCCGAGCGAAGCCCTGTTCGGTCTCGGTGCCGGTGTAGTAGTCCTGCCAGTGGCGCGGATCGTCGACCATCGCGCGCTCCAGCGCGTCGGCCAGTCCCGCACGATGCGCCTTCGGCAGCCGTTCGCGGTCCATCATGTCCAGTGCGAACAGGGCTTCGCGCAAGGCGAACGTCAGTTCCGGGCCGACCTTCAGGATCGCGAAGTGGTCGTCGACCAGCTCGCCCAGGGCACGCTCGCGCTGGTAGTCGGTGGAATGGGCCTCGAAGGCCATGCCGCGTGGCAGACGATCCGCGAAGGCCGCCAGCGGTGCGGCGGCAGCGCGGCGGTAGTCGAGCACGTCGGCGTGGCCGAACTCGACGCCCGGTTGCACCACGACGGCGATCGCGCGCGTCCAGGCAGCCTGCAGGCCGGCGCAATCGAAGGCGGCCTCGAAGGCCGCAAGCGTCGCTTGCAGCGCCTGCGTCGATGTCGGGGTGAGGCTGTCGATGGCTTCATGGGCGCCACCCGGGGTCGGCACTTCGGTACCGATCACATAGCGCAGTGCCGCGGCACCCCGTTCATTCGACGCCGCCCGGTCGGTCGTCGACTCGATCGCCGCTTCGGCGGCGGCGCACAGCCTGGCGGCCCGCTCGGCGACCTGGTCATCGTTCAGCACCGCGGGATCATCGGCGCAGGACATGCTCGCGTCCAGGTGAAGCTTGGTGAAGCCTGCACGGGCGTAGGCGGCGACCATCGTTTCGGCGCGGGCCATCGCCTCGCTCGCGGGCAGGGATCGCCAGGGGTTCGGGCCCAGATGATCGCCGCCCAGGTTGACACGTTCGGCCGGAAAGCCGACCCGGCGCGCTTCGCCCAGGACCTGCGCGGCGAAGTCGGCCGGCGTCATGCCGGTGTAGCCGCCGTCCTGGTTGACCTGGTTGCAGGTGGCCTCGATCAGCACCTCGCCGCCGTCTTCCAGACCGTGTTGCAGCGCGGCCCGCAGCACCTGCGGATGCGCCGAGCAGATCGAGACGATGCCGCCGCCGCCGCCGGCACGATTGGCCCTGATGATCGAGTCGATCGGCATGTCAGCGACCCTCCGCCTGCGCGATGAAGGCGGCGATGTCGCCGCTGGTGGTGTTGCCTTGCATCGGCCCGCGCTCGCGCACCGCCATGGCGCCCGCCGCCGCGGCATCGCGCAGGCCGTCGGCGGTGGGGCAGCCGTCGAGCAGCCGCGCCAGGAAGGTGCCGCCGAAGCAATCACCGGCACCGGTCGGATCGATCTCGTCGACCGTGAAGGCGGCTTGCTCGATCACCGCCTCGCCCGATACGTAACTGGCGCAGCCGCGCGCACCGCGCTTGACCACGACCTGCGTGGCGCGCCCGCGCAGCAGTCGCTCGACGGCGCTGGCCTCGTCCCGTCCCGGTGCGAGGTGCTCGAGATCCTCCTCGCTGGCCAGCAGCAGATCCGCCTCGGCGACGAGCCGGTCCAGCATTTCCCGGGCCCCGGGACGTCCGAGCAGCTCCTTGCGCGCGTTCGGATCGAGCGAGAGCCGAGCGCCGCTGCGACGCGCAAGAGCCAGCGCGTGCAGGATTGCCTCGCCGACCTCGTCGCTGACCAGCGACGAGCCCATGACGTGAAACCAGCGGCACCCATCGACCATGGTGGGCCTCACGTGGTCACGCCGCAACGCGCCGGCCGCCGAATTGGCGATGTGGTACACGAAGTCGCGACCGCCGTCGCCGCGATAGGTCACGAACGCGCAACCCGTGGTGACCGGCACGTCGATGAGTGCGGTGACATCGACACCGGACAGCAGCAGGCGATCGCGGTTGAGCTGCCCGAAGGGGTCATCGCCAACGCAGCCGATCAGCGCGACACGGGCACCGCAGCGTGCCGCCTGATCGGCCAGGATCGCCGGCGCACCGCTGGGATAGGGGCCCAGCCAGCGACCCGGTTCATCGAAGCGCTGGCCGACGTGCTCGGCCATGATCTCGACCAGCACCTCGCCGATCGTGACGATGTCAGCCACCGGCCCGTCCCCTCAGGAGGCGGTGTAGCGCGTCAGCACCGACTCGGTGCCATCGCGCCACAGCGCATCCAGCGCGTTGGTGAAGGCGGTGCGCCAACGCGCATCCTGACCGACGGCGCCGTAGACCTCCCGCATGTCCAGCCAGGCGGTCGGGTCCTTGCGCGCCGCACGCGCGCGCTCGACAAGCGATTCCCAGCGCGGATCGTTCGCTGCGATGACCCGGCCACTTTCGCTCTCGCCGTGACAGTAGCGACACCACAGCGCCGAGCCGAGTGCCAGCCCGCCCACGTCGCCACCCGCTGCGAGCCGCTCGCGCACCGTGGGCACGATGAACTTGGGCTGGCGATTCGATCCGTCGAAGCACAGTCGTCGCACCGTGTCTCCGATCTTCGGATTGGCGAAGCGTTGCACGATGCGAGCAAGGTAGGCGTCCAGATCGGTATCCGGCACCGGCGGCACCACGGGCAGGATCTCGTCGCGCTCCACCTTGAGCAGGTAGGCGTGAATCAGCGGGTGCGCCATCGCCTGATCGACGAACTCGATGTCCAGCAAGCCGGCCGGATAGGCGACCAGTGCGTGACCGCCGTTCAGGATGCGGATCTTCATGGTCTCGTAGGCGGACACGTCGTCGACGAACTGCACGCCGACGCGTTCCAGTGCCGGACGCCCGGCCGCGAAGTCGTCTTCGAGCACCCACTGCAGGTAGTCCTCGCAGAACACCGGCACGGGGTCGTCGACACCGTGTTCCTCGCGGACCAGACCCCGCTCGCGCTCGCCGGTGGCAGGCGCGATGCGGTCGACCATGCCGTTCGGAAAGCTGGCATGGCTGTCGATCCACTCGGCCAGAGCCGGGTCGATCATTCCGGCCAGTCCGACCACGGCGCCGCGTGCCACCGCGCCATTGTGCGGCAGGTTGTCGCACGACATGACGGTGAACGCGGGAACGCCGGCTTCGCGGCGCGCCATGAGCCCGCTCACGATCAGACCGAAGACGGTCCGGGGCTCGCGATCCGCTGAACGGATCGCCGCTGCATCGGCGATGATGGCGGCATCCGTCGGGTCGAAGCGTCCGCTGTCGGCATCGACGAAGTAGCCGCCTTCGGTCACCGTCAGCGACACGATGCGGATGGCCGGATCTTCCAGCGCCGACAGGATGGCCCCCGATTCGCCGACGGGCAGGTAGTCGAGCATGGCGCCGGTGACGCGCGCAGCGTTCCGATCGGCCGATTGCTCGACCACGGTGCCCAGGCAGTCCTGCGCCAGCAGCGCCTCGCGCAGCGGCGCATCGCCGGGCATGATGCTGACGCCCAGCACACCCCAGTCGCTGTCGTGGCCGGCATTCATGAGCGCATCGAGATAGACCTGCTGATGGGCGCGGTGGAAGTTTCCCGGTCCGAAGTGCAGGATGCCGGCCGTCATGTCGGCGCGCGCGTACTGCGGGCGCAAGACGGTGGCGGGCAGTCGATCAAGACGGGCCAGAGACAGGGGCGCAGCGTCGGCGTGGGGCTTCATTCCAGGGACTCGTTGTTACACTTCATGGCCGGGAGCGATGATTGGCCGATCGCTTCGACACACGAGACGTCTATGGGCGACTTCACGGACCGGTCGGTATTGATCACGGGAGCGGCGGGCGGCATCGGACACGCGCTGGCCGCCGCCTTCGCAGAAGCCGGCGCAACGCTTGCGCTGGTCGATCTCGTCGACGCATCCGGCCTGGCCGACAGCCTGCCGGGCGAGCACCGCGCCTGGCAACTCGACCTGACCGATCCGGTCGCGATCGAACGGCTCGTCGCCCGGATCGGCGATGCGGTCGGCATCGATGTGCTGGTGAACAATGCAGGACTGGGCATGGTCGGCACGGCGGAGCGGCAATCGGTCGAGGACTGGGACCGCTGCCAGCTCATCAACCTGCGCGCGCCGTGGTTGATGGCGCGCGCCGCGCTGCCGTGGCTCAAGCGATCGGGTCGCGGCCGGGTCGTGAACCTGGCATCCCAGGCCGGCGTGATCGCGCTGGACGAACACGTCGCCTACGGGGCGAGCAAGGCCGGCCTGATCAACGTCACCAAGGTGCTGGCACTGGAGTGGGCGCGGCACGGTGTCACCGTCAACGCCATCTCGCCGACCGTGGTCGAGACGCCGATGGCGCTGGTCGGCTGGGCGGGAGAGAAGGGCGAACGCGCCAAGCGTGAGATTCCGGTCGGCCGCTTCGCCCGGCCCGAGGAAATCGCTGCCGCGGCGATGTACCTGGCGTCCGATCTCGCCGGCATCGTGACCGGTGAGAACCTGGTGGTCGATGGCGGCTACACGATGCGCTGAGCGGGGCGTTCGTCCGGCGGCAGGCAACATCAGCTCATCCAGTTGCCGCCGTCGACGTTGAGCGTCTGAGCGGTGATGTAGCGAGCCTCCGAGGACGCCAGGAACACGCACGGGTCGGCGATTTCCGCAGGGCATCCCATGTGACCGAGCGGTACCGCCTCGCCGACGAGGCGCTTCTTCTGGCCGAGCTCGCGATTCTCGTAGCGCGCGAACAGCCCGTCGACGATGTCCCACATCGGGGTGTCGACCACGCCCGGCGCGATCGCGTTGACGCGGATTCCGTGCGGGGCCAGCTCGAGCGCGAATGACTGCGTCAGCGAGATCACCGCCGCCTTGGTCGCGCAGTACACCGCAACCCGTGCTTCGCCGCGCCGTCCCGCCTGAGAGGCGAAGTTGATGATGCTGGCGCCGCCCCCGCCGCCCCCGCCGTCATGCGCACGGCGCTTCATGCCGGGCAACACCGCTTGCGTGACGAAGATCGTGCCGCCGACGTTGACGTCGAACTGGCGGCGGTAGTCTTCGGCCGTGATGTCTTCGATCGGGCCCATGTTGAACACGCCGGCGTTGTTGACCAGTATGTCGACACCGCCCAGGGACCGTTCCACGGTAGCCACCGCATCAGCGATCGAGGCCGGGTCGGTCACGTCCATCGTCACGGCGATCGCACCGTCGCCGATGTTGTCTGCCGCCTTCGCGGCCTCGTCCGTCAGCCTGTCCGCAACGGCCACCGTCGCACCCTCGCGCGCGAGTGCCTGACACACGGCAAGGCCGATACCGCGCGCGCCGCCGGTGATCAGGGCACGTTTGCCCGTCAGACGGTTCATGGCAGTGCCAATCCCTGCTCGTCGAAGCGGTAGACGTGCTCGTCGTTGACGCTCAGGTAGACCGTGTCGCCGTGGTGAACGGAGAGCTCGCCGCTGACCCTCGCGGTCAAGGTCTCGTCATCGACGTCCACGCGCAGGAAGGTGTCCGATCCGAGATGCTCGGTCACGCCGACCGTTCCCTTCCAGCTCGTTCGATCGGCGCCTTGATCGGTGGTCACACGGAACGTTTCCGGACGGATGCCGATGGTGTGCGCGTTGTAGCGCTCGGCATGGCGACCGCTCATGAAGTTCATCTTCGGTGAGCCGATGAAGCCGGCGACGAACAGGTTGCGGGGACGGCGATACAAATCGAGCGGCGAGCCGACCTGCTCGATGTTGCCGGCGGACAGCACGACGATCTTGTCGGCCATGGTCATCGCTTCCACCTGATCATGGGTGACGTAGACCATCGTGGTCTTGAGCTTCTGGTGAAGCTCGGAGATCTCCAGGCGCATGTTCACGCGCAGGGCCGCATCGAGGTTGGACAGCGGCTCGTCGAACAGGAACGCCTCGGGCTCGCGGACGATGGCCCGGCCGATGGCGACCCGCTGGCGCTGCCCGCCGGACAGCTGTCCGGGTCGACGCTTCAGGTAGTCGGTCAGGTTCAGGATGTGTGCGGCCGCCTCGATCTTGGCATTCGCTTCCGCGCTCGGCATCTTGGCCATCTTCAGCGGAAAGCCGATGTTCTTGTGCACCGACATGTGCGGGTACAGCGCGTAGGACTGGAACACCATCGCCAGACCCCTTCTCGCCGGCGGGATGTCGGTGGCATCGCGGCCATCGATCAGGATCTGGCCGCTGGACACGTCCTCCAGGCCCGCGATCAATCGCAGCAGCGTCGACTTGCCGCAACCGGATGGCCCGACGAACACGACGAACTCGCCGTCCTCGACGGTGAGGTCGATCGGCTGGATGACCTCGACCTCGTCGAAGCGCTTCGTGACTTGCTTGAGCGTGATGGTTCCCATGGCCCTTTCCTGTTCTCGTGGCGCTTACTTCACCGCGCCGAAGGTCATTCCACGCACCAGCTGCTTCTGGCTGAACCAGCCGAGGATGATGATCGGCGCGATGGCCATCGTCGAGGCCGCCGAGAGCTTGGCGTAGAAGAGACCTTCGGGGCTGGAGAAGCTGGCGATGAACTGGGTCAACGGCGCCGCCTTGGCGGCGGTCAGGTTGAGCGTCCAGAACGCCTCGTTCCAGGCCAGGATGACATTCAGCAGCATGGTCGAGGCGATGCCCGGCAGCGCCATCGGCGTCAACACGTAGACCACTTCGTTCATCAGGCTCGCGCCATCCATCCGTGACGCTTCGAGGATCTCGCCCGGGATCTCCCGGAAGTAGGTGTAGAGCATCCAGACGATGATCGGCAGGTTGATCAAGGTCAGCACGATCACCAGCCCGGTGCGCGTGTCGAGCAGGCCGGTATCGCGGAACAGCAGGTAGATCGGGATCAGCACGCCGACCGGCGGCAGCATCTTCGTGGACAGCATCCACATCAGGATGTTCTTGGTCTGCTTGCCCGGCACGAAGGCCATCGCCCAGGCGGCAGGGATCGCGATCGCGAGGCCGAGCAGCGTCGAGCCGAAGGAGATGACCACCGAGTTCATGAAATGCTTGAAATAGTCGGAACGCCGCTGGACCGCCTCGTAGGCAGACATCGTCCAGTCGAAGAACAGGAAAGAGGGCGGCGAGGTGATCGCCTCCTCTTCGGTCTTGAAGCTGGTCAGGAAGGTCCAGAGGATCGGGAAGAAGATCAGGAAGCCGATCGTCCACGCGAGTGCGGAGAGCAGCACCTTGCGTCGGGGTGATATCGCTCGTGCCATGTGCCTGTCCAGTCTGTCGAGTCAACGGTGCAGCGTCGCGACGCGGTTCACGCGTCGAGGTTCTTGCCGATCATCCACATCAGGAAGATCGCCACGATGTTGGCCAGGATGATCGCGATCACGCCGCCGGCGGAACCGCCGCCCACGTCGTATTGCAGCAACGACTGCACGTACACCAGGTAGGTCAGGTTGGTGGAGGCGATGCCCGGGCCACCGTTGGTGGTGACCTGGATCTCGGCGAAGATCGACAGCAGGAAGATGGTCTGGATCAGGATCACGACCGTGACGGCACGCGCCAGATGGGGCGCCGTCAGGTAGAAGAACCGCCGCAGTGCCCCGGCGCCATCCATCTCGGCCGCCTCCTGCTGCTCGCCGTCCAGGGACTGCAGGGAGGTCAGCAGGATGAGCGTGGCGAACGGTAGCCATTGCCAGGAGACGATGGCCATGATGGATGCCAACGGCGCCTGGCCGAAGAAGTCGAACGGTTGCAGGCCGAGGAAGTTGAACAACTGCGCGAAGAGCCCGCTGACCGGGTTCATGAACATGTTCTTCCAGATCAGCGCGGAGACCGTCGGCATGACGAAGAACGGCGCGATGACCAGCACCCGCACGATGCCTTGCCCGAAGATCGGTTGATCGAGCAGCAGCGCGAGCAGCGTGCCGCCGATCACCGTGATGATGAGCACCCCTCCGACAAGGAAGAGGGTGTTGTAGATGGACTCCATGAACGAGGGATCGGTCAGGAACCACTTGTAGTTCTGGAGCCCGGTGAAGGACTCCTCGCCCGGCGACAGCAGGTTGTAGCGCAGCAGCGAGAAATAGAGCGTCATCCCCAGCGGGATCAGCATCCAACCGAGCAAGAGGAGGACGGCCGGCGACATCATCAGTCGCGCGGCCGCTCGGGAGTGTTGTGTCGCCATGGCTCCGCTGTGCAGGTTGCGCTGGTAGAGGTGTCGAACCCGAAAAAAAGGGCCGGCGACGGCCGGCCCTTCTCGTTTCAGTCGACAGCGGTCGGAATCAGTACCCGGCCTTTTCCATCTCGCGCTCGGCGAACGCCTGGCTCTTCTCGAGTGCCTCGTCGACGCTCATCTGGCCGGCGAGGGCCGCGGCGACCTGCTGTCCGACGAAGTTGCCGATACCCTGGAACTCGGGGATGGCGACGAACTGGACGCCGGTGTACGGCACTTCGTCCCGCGTCGGATCGGCCGGATCGACCGACAGGATCGCATCGACGACGGTGCTGGCAAACGGTGCCGCTTCCAGGCGACGCGGATCGTTCTCGACCGACTCGCGGGTACCGGACGGGACGGCGACCCAGCCCTTCGCCTCGCCGACCATCTCGAAGTAGTCCTTCGACGTTGCCCACTTCAGGAAGTCCTTCGCGGTATCGACCTTCTCGGAGCTGGCGGGAATGGCCAGCGCCCAGGACCAGAACCAGCCCGTGCCCTTGTCGGTTTCCTGCATCGGCGCCTTGAAGAAGTCGGTCACGTCGGCGACCTCGGAGGTCTCCGGGTTGCGAACGTCACCGGCGGCCGATGTCGCATCGACCCACGTGGCGCACTTGCCGTCCTTGAACAGGGCACGGTTTTCATTGTGCCCGTTGGCGGACGCTCCCGGCGGACCGGAGTTGTTCATCAGGTCGACGTAGTAGCTGATCGCGTTGTTCCACTCGGCGCTGTCCAGCTGGGGGTTCCAGTCCATGTCGAACCAACGTGCGCCAAAGGCGTTCGCCACGGTGCCGACGAAGGCCATGTTCTCGCCCCAGCCGGCCTTGCCGCGTTGGCAGGTGCCGTAGACGCCGTTGTCCGGATCGTGCAGCTGCGCGGCCATCTCGGCGAACTGGTCGTAGGTGATCTGCTCCTCGGGCACGTCCACCCCGGCGGCCTCGAACAGGTCGGTGCGGTAGAACGTGAACGAGGTTTCCGAGTACAGCGGCACCGCGTACAGGCTGCCGTCCGCCGACAGGCCGTTGCGCACCAGCGGGAAGATATCTTCCAGATCGTAGTCCGCGTCGTCGGCGAAGTCGTCGAGCGGCGTGAGCCAGCCCTTCGCACCCCAGATCGGCGTCTCGTAGGCACCGATGAACATGATGTCGAACGAACCACCGCCGGTGGCGATGTCGGTCGTGGTGCGCTGGCGCAACACGTTCTCTTCGAGCACGACCCAGTTGATCGTGTTGCCGGTGGCCTCTTCCCACGCGGGAGCGAGCTCCTGCATGGTGATCATGTCGGCGTTGTTCACCGTCGCGATGGTGATTTCTTCGGCGTACGCCGCTCCTGAGAGCGCGACCGCGACCGCGGAGGCGGCGAGGGTCCTTCTGAGTGTCATTCGAGTCTCCTGCAAGCTGTTCTGAGTGCCGGGTTCTGGCGTGATGGGAAGCCGCGCGACAGCGTGTGACCGCGCCTCCCGACCCTCTGTCAGTAGAAGAGATCCATGACGCGATGTCAACAATTTTCTTTGCGCGCGCTAAGAATAGGAGCACGCCCGCGCGCATCTTGCGCGCCGTTCGGTGCGCGCTCGGCCCGGGGTGCATCCCGGGCCGAATCGGCAGTCAGGCCGACTCGCGCCGGATCAGCCGGCCCGCGAACAGCGTTCGCTCACGCTCGCGTCTCTCGCTGGCGGGTGCATCGATGCGCTCCAGCAGGGCCTCGCAGGCGCGCCGGGTGATCGCGCCGTAGTCCTGCGCCACCGTCGTCAGTGGCGGGCAGGTGTAGCGCGAGAACGGGTGGTCATCGTGTCCGGCGACACGCAGCGCGTGACCGTTTCCGCTGCCCACGCGCAGTCCCTTCTCGTAGGCCGCCGACAGCAGCCCGATCGCGATCCGGTCGTTGCTGCACAGCACGGTATCGCTCGCCAGCGAGCGCTCGTCGATCAGGCGCTTGCCCTCGATGTAGCCGGCCGCCTCGAAATCCCAGCCGCGCCCGGCCACGTGAATGACCTGAGGTTCGTGACCGAGCTTGTGCATCGCTGCGATGTAGGCCTCGCGACGCTTGTTGGCATTCGGATTGACCGGCGGCATCTCCAGCAGGCAGGGCGGCTCGCCGGTGCGGCACAGGTACTCCACGATCATGCCGATGCTCTGGCCATTGTCCAGGCCGATGAAGGCTTCACCGACGCCGTCGATGTCGCTGTCGAACAGCACGGTCGGAATCTCCTCGCAGAACGCCTCCATCGCCTCGCGATCACTGCGTCGCCCGATCGGGGCGATCAGGGCGCCGCTGGGTTTCAGGTCGCGCAGGCTGTCGAGCGCCTCGTTCTCCAGGGCGCGTTTTCCGTGCGCGCTGAACAGCAGCGGTGCGTAGCCCGCCTTGATGCACAGGCGCTCGAGCTGGCGTGCCATCTCGGCGAAGAACGGATCGGCCAGGTACGGGACCAGGATGCCGAGCGTGCGGGTCGAGCTCCGGTTCTGGTTGACCGCATAGATGTTGGGGCGATAGTTGTGCTCCTTCAGCGCCTGCTCGATGCGTTCGCGGATCGAGGTGCGAACGCTGGCCGGATCGCTGAAGTATTTCGAGACCGTCGGACGAGAGACACCGATCGTTGCGGAAAACTCTTCCATGTTCCGGAACTTCCTGCTGGCCATGCTGGACTCCGGTAGGTGTTGCCAGGGTTGCGACGGTCACGCCATCATTTACGCGCGTAAACAAAAACCGGCGATCCGATGAAGGTCCTAGTGTATCGCGCGGCCCGCAGCCACCGGCCGGGCACGCCTCACGGACCAAGGCAGTGCCCGGTGCATCAGGCCGATGCGGTCCAGGCCCGCAGGGTGGCCTCGCTGCGCAGCGCCTCGTGCAGTGCCGTGTTCTGGTCATGTGCGCCGCTGCGAATGGCGTGTGCCAGCGTCCTGCTGTCGCCGGCCGAGGCGACGGCCAGGCTGTTCGCCCGTGCGCGTGCGCGTTGATCTCGGGCAGCGATCTCGCGACGCGCGATGCGCATGGCCTTGCCGATCTGGCGAAGCGTGAGCACGCTCTCGTCAGGGACGGCATCGATCAGTTGGCCGAGCGCGTGCTGTCCTGCCTCCAGCAAGGTGTCGCCATCCAGGCTGTCGGCGAGGTGATGCTCGCGGCCCTGTCCTTCGGGCTCCGTGGTCATCGGTGGGGCGCCGAGCCCGTCGCGCTCCAGCGCATCGGCCATGCGACCGGTCAGCGCGTGCGCCAACGAGGGTTCGCGACCGCTGGCGTGGCGCGCGCCCTGTTGCAGCGCGATGACCGCCCAGCGCAGCTGCGCGAAGTGCTCCCACCAGCGCACGCGTGACTCGTCGATCGCGGCGCCGCTCGCCGATTCGTAGCCTGCGTAGAAGCGACGGCGCGATCCCAGCCCACCGGCCTCGCGATCCGGACGCGAGAACCGCCAGCAGCGGGCGCAGAACCAGCCAAGGTCGGCCATCGGATCTCCGAGGCCTGCGAACTCCCAGTCGAGCACGGCGACCAGACGATTCCTGTCCACCATCAGGTTGCCGGTGCGGAAGTCGCGGTGCAGCACGCAGGGCTGGCAGGCGTCTGGCGCGCTGCTGCGCGCCAGACGCAGCGCCAGCTCCAGACCCGGGCGCGGCGGCAGCGCATCCAACGCCTGCGTCAGCCGGTCGAGCTCACCGAGTGCGGCATTCTTCGGCTGGCGGGCAGGCGAGTCCGCTGGCGCCACGATCCGCGCGATCGGCTCGTACGGCAGCGCGTGAATCGCCGCCAGCAGTTCGCCCAGACGCTGCACCAGAGGTTCGCCTTCGGCATCGCCGGTGCGCTTCACCAGCGCCGGTCCGAAGGCCTCGCCGTCCACTCGCCTCATCAACGAGAACGGCGTGCCGACGAGCGCGGCGTCCGTGCAGGCGACGATGGGCTGCGGAACCGGCAAGCCGGCGCGCCAGACCGCTTCGAGAAGCCGGTGCTCGGTCAGCCGGTCGTGGCTCTCGGCGATCGCTGCCGGAGCATCGCGCCTGAGAACCCATCGTTGAGGCCCTGCCCAGGGACCGCCGTCGACCGTCACCTCCAGCGCCAGGTTCTCCTGGATCGCGCCACCGGCCAGACGCGCCAGGCTGTCGAGCGTCACCGATCTCGCCTGCAGTCGCTCGGCCAGCCAGTTGCCCAGAGCGGTTTGCGTCTGCTGGTCCATCGCGTTCTCGTCCTCGGCGCTCGACCGGTCGATGGTGGGCGTGTCCATGCGCGTTCAAGCTCGCTCGGCCAACGTACGGGTGGCCGCTTCCAACGCTCCCTCGCCGTGCACGATGCCCAGCGCCTTGAGGCCGCTGTCGATGCTGGACAGCGTGCCGAGCAGCATCGGCGGATTCAGATGACCCATGTGGACGATGCGCAACTGCGCGCTACCGGGCACGCGGGTGGTCACCGTGCCGCCCGGATCGATGTGCTGCAGATCCATGCCGATGCCCAGCGTGACCCCCGCGACGCGTTCGCACCAGTCGCGCAGGCGCTCGGCATCGCCCTCGGCGGTGCGCACCGCCGTCACCGCCAGGGAGCGGTGCTCGCGCTTGGCCACCAGTGGCGCCATGTCACCCGCCGACGACCAGGCGTCCAGCGCGGCCCACACCACGCCGGCCAGGGCGCGGTGGCGCGCCCACACCGCCTCGCGCCCTTCCTCGAACAGCATGTCCAGCGCTTCGCGCAGGGCGTACAGATGATGCGTGGGCGGGGTGCCGCAGAAGCGATCCGGGAACATCGCCGCTGCGATGCGCGGTCGCCAGTCCCAGTACGGGCTGCGCGGCGCATCGGCGCGGGCGCGCTGCGCACGCGCGCCGACGAACACCAGTGCCAGACCCGGTGGGGTCATCAGCCCCTTCTGGCAGGCGCTGACGTAGACATCCACCCCCAGTGCCGCCATGTCGAACGGTTCGCAGCCGAACGAGCAGATGCCATCGACCATCAGCAGGGCGGGGTGCCCGGCCGCATCGATGGCGGCACGCAGCGCGGCCAGATCGTTGCGGGTCGAGCTGGAGGTATCGCTGTGCACCGTGGCGATGGCGCGGATGCGTTGCGCATCGTCCTTGCGCAGGATCTGCTCGAGCTGGGCCGGATCGATCGGTTCGGCAGGCCTGGCCTCCAGGGTCTGCACATCGATGCCCAGGTCGGTGGCCATGCCGGCCCAACCCCGCCCGAAGCGCCCGTTGCACAGCCCGAGCAAGCGCTCCCCGGGGCCGAGCGTGTTGACCAGCGCCGCCTCCCAGGCGGCGTGTCCGTTGCCGATGTAGATCACCGCTTCGCCGGTGCAGCCGGCCAGCCGGTTCAGGTCGACGAGGATCGACTCGGTGACTTCGACGAGCTCGCCCGCGTAGATGTTCGGCGCCGGGCGATGCATCGCGCGCAGCACGCGCGACGGCATCGTGGACGGGCCTGGAATGGCCAGGTGGTCGCGACCGTAGGCAAGGCTCATGGCAAGCGGGTGGTGAGGGCGTTCGAGAGGGTGCCGTCGGGCTGATGGCGTCGGCCACCGCGGATGCCGGCAGCCTCGCGCAGGAACGTTACACTCCTCAGCTGTCCGGTGGAAAGGCACTCGGTGAGTCTGGCAATCGATCGATGGGGGATAGGCAGCCGCGCACCCGTGCGGTCGTCGGCCGAGCCGAGCCGGCAGCGGCGCGCGTGCGCACGCCTCATCGTCACGCACGCCTGCGCGGTCCTCGGTCGTTCGATCGGCCATCCGCACCAGAAGCCGGGGTCCTGGTGGCCGCCCCCCGGCACTTCGCGAGCACATCGACCGTTCACTCATCGCGAAGGAGCTACCTTGCATGCAGGTTTCACTGGAGGCCGAACGCCTCACGATCAACTGGGCTGACGGTGGTGTCAGCGCCTTTCCCTATCTCTGGCTGCGCGACACCGATCCGGCAGGCTTTCATCCGCAGACCGGTGAGCGCACCTTCGACCTGACCGGCGTGTCGCTGGACATCCGGGCCCGCAGCGCCTCGATCCAGTCGGATACGCTGATCGTCGACTGGCCCGACCGTGACGCACCGAGCCGCTTTCCGCTCGCGTGGGTCAGGCGGCATCGCCCGGGACGGTCCCGCCACGATCCGGCGCAGGTGTCACCGCGATGTTGGCGGGGTGATCACGATATCTCGAACGGTCGACGATTCCCGGCGGACGGCATCCTGCACAGTGACACCGTGCTGGGCGAATGGCTTGCCGTCACCAAGCGCGACGGGGTGTCGATCGTCGACGGGCTGGCCGATAGCGTGGATGCCGGACAAGCCATTGCCGCCCGCGTGGAGCATCTGCGCACCACCAACTTCGGCGCCACGTTCGAAGTGATATCCAAGCCTGACCCCAACAACCTGGCCTACACCTCGCAGGCCCTGCCGTTGCACACCGACCTCACCAATCAGGAGCTACCACCCGGCTACCAGTTCCTGCACTGCCTGGCCAACGAGGCGCGCGGCGGCGGGTCGTTGCTGTGCGACGGGTTCGCGGTGGCGGCCGACCTGAAGGCATCCTCCCCGCAGCTGTTCGATCGGCTGGCCGGCACCGAGATCCCGTTCCGCTTCCACGATCGCGACACCGATCTGCGCGCGCGCAAGCGGGTGATCACCTGCGATGCCGACGGCACGGTGCGCGAGATCTGCTTCAACGCGCACCTGGCCGACATCCTCGACCTGGACGAGGCGACGCTGTTGCCCTACTACGCGGCATACCGGCAGTTCATGATGATGACGCGCTCGCCCGAGTACACCATCAGCCTGCGCTTGGCGGCGGGGCAGATGATGGTGTTCGACAACCGGCGCGTGCTGCACGGGCGCGAGGCGTTCGAGCCGGCGACCGGCTTCCGGCACCTGCACGGCTGCTATGTCGATCGTGCCGGCTGGGACAGCCGGTTGCGGGTGCTGTCGCGGGGCGGGTAGCCGGGGCCGGGCCGGGCGGGCACTCGGCCCGCAAGGGGTCAGCGACGGGCCGATGTGCCGGTCCGTCGCACCATGCGGTGGTGCTTTGCTGCCCGGGCGCTCAGCACGATGTCGCCAAGAGGCATCGAACGGCAGGCTATCATGTAACTCTAGAAGACACGCGAAAACCCGCCATACCCGGTCGATCCCCCGGGTGTCGTGCTTGCCCCGACGCCCCATCCGGCTCACGATACGTGGCCAAACCCAGCCGGAACATCGCCCGCGGATGCCGATCACGACCGAACCCGTCACCATCGACGCTGCCCTGGAGGCACGGCGTGCCGAGGCCCGGTTGGGGGGCGGGCAGCGGCGCATCGACGCCCAGCACGCCAAGGGCAAGCTGACCGCGCGCGAACGGCTGGACGTGCTGCTGGATCCGGACTCCTTCGAAGAGTACGACATCCACAAGACCCACCGCTGCACCGATTTCGGCATGGCCGATCACGTCATCCCCGGGGACGGGGTGGTGACCGGCTGGGGCACCATCGACGGGCGAGCGGTGTACGTGTTCAGCCAGGACTTCACGGTGTTCGGCGGCAGCCTGTCCGAGACGCACGCCGAGAAGATCTGCAAGGTCATGGACCTGGCGGTGCAGAACGGGGTGCCGCTGATCGGGCTGAACGATTCGGGCGGCGCGCGCATCCAGGAAGGGGTCGCTTCGCTGGGCGGCTACGCCGAGGTGTTCTGGCGCAACGTGCAGGCCTCGGGAGTGGTGCCGCAGCTGTCGCTGATCATGGGGCCGTGCGCGGGCGGGGCGGTGTATTCGCCGGCCATGACCGATGTGATCTACATGGTGCGCGACACCAGCTACATGTTCGTCACCGGCCCGGACGTGGTCAAGACGGTGACCAACGAGATCGTCACCGCCGAGGAGCTGGGCGGTGCCGGCACGCACACCACGCGTTCCTCGGTCGCCGACAACGCCTTCGACAACGACATCGAGGCGCTGCTGGAGGCGCGCCGCCTGTTCTCGTTCCTGCCGGCCAACTGTCGTGAAGCCCCGCCGAGGCTGCGCTGCAACGACAGCGAGGTGCGCATCGACCCGGCGCTGGACACGTTGATACCGGACGAGGCCAATCGCCCCTACGACATGCGCGAAGTGGTGCACGCGCTGGCCGACGACGGCGACTTCCTGGAACTGCAACCCCGGCACGCCGGCAATATCCTGATCGGCTTCGTGCGCATCGGCGGCGGCACGGTCGGCATCGTGGCCAACCAGCCGATGGTGCTGGCCGGCGTGCTGGACATCGACAGCGCGAAGAAGGCGGCCCGGCACGTGCGCTTCTGCGACGCGTTCAACATCCCGATCGTGACGCTGGTGGACGTGCCCGGCTTCCTGCCCGGCACCGGCCAGGAGTACGGCGGCATCATCAAGCACGGCGCCAAGCTGCTGTTCGCCTACGCCGAGGCCACCGTGCCGATGGTCACCGTCATCACCCGCAAGGCCTACGGAGGCGCCTACGACGTGATGGCGTCCAAGCACATCCGTGCCGATGTCAACTACGCCTGGCCGTCGGCCGAGATCGCGGTCATGGGCGCCAAGGGCGCCAGCGAGATCCTGTATCGCGACCAGCGTGACGATGCCGAGGCGATCGCGGCCCACACCGCCGAGTACGAGGCGCGCTTTGCCAATCCGTTCATCGCCGCCCAGCGAGGCTTCGTGGACGAGGTGATCAAGCCGCACTCCACGCGGCGCCGGGTGGCCCGGGCGCTCAAGCTTCTCGAGCGCAAGCAGGTCGACGCGCCGCGTCGCAAGCATTCCAACATTCCGCTGTGAGCGTTTCGATGAGTCAGGCGCCCCTGTTCAAGAAGCTGCTGGTCGCCAATCGCGGCGAGATCGCCTGTCGGGTGTTCCGCACCGCCGGGCGGCTGGGCATCCCCACCGTTGCGGTCTACTCGGACGCCGACCGGCGCGCGCTGCACGTGCGCGAGGCGGACGAGGCGGTGCACATCGGCGGTGCCCCGGCCAGTGACAGCTACCTGGTGATCGAGTCGATCATCGCGGCCTGCAAGGCCACCGGTGCCGATGCGGTGCACCCCGGCTACGGCTTCCTGTCCGAGCGGGCCGCCTTCGCCGAGGCGTTGGCGGCGCAGGGCATCGTGTTCGTCGGTCCGCCGATCGGGGCGATCGAGGCGATGGGCGACAAGGTCACCTCCAAGCGCATCGCCCAGGAGGCGGGCGTGTCGACGGTGCCCGGCGAGCCGGGCCTGATCGCCGATGCCGAGCAGGCGGTCGAGGTAGCGACCCGCATCGGCTATCCGGTGATGATCAAGGCCTCGGCGGGTGGCGGTGGCAAGGGCATGCGGATCGCCTGGGACGATGCCCAGGCGCGCGAGGGCTTCGAGCGATCGCGCTCGGAAGCGGCGTCCAGCTTCGGGGACGATCGCATCTTCATCGAGAAGTTCGTCACCGAGCCACGCCACATCGAGATCCAGGTGCTGATGGATGCGCACGGCAACGGCGTGTACCTGGGCGAGCGCGAGTGCTCGATCCAGCGCCGCAACCAGAAGGTCATCGAGGAGGCGCCGTCGCCGTTCCTGGATCCTGCCACGCGGCAGGCGATGGGCGAGCAGTCGCTGGCGCTGGGGCGCGCCGTCGGTTACGCCAGCGCCGGCACCGTGGAGTTCATCGTCGACCAGGACCGCAACTTCTACTTCCTGGAGATGAACACCCGGCTGCAGGTCGAGCACCCGGTGACCGAGCTGGTCACCGGGGTGGACCTGGTCGAGCAGATGCTGCGCGTGGCAGCCGGTGAGGCGTTGTCTTTCGGGCAGGACGAGGTGACGCTGGACGGCTGGGCGATCGAGAGTCGGGTGTACGCCGAGGATCCCTATCGCGGCTTCCTGCCCTCGATCGGCCGGCTGAGCCGCTACCGGCCGCCGGCCGCCGTCGCCCCGGAGGCCGGCAGCGACGGCATCGTGGTGCGCAACGACACCGGCGTCTACGAGGGCGGCGAGATCTCGCTTTACTACGACCCGATGATCGCCAAGCTGTGCACGCACGGACCCGATCGCGCCACGGCGATCGCCGGCATGCGCGAGGCGCTCGATCGGTTCGAGCTGGAGGGCATCGCCCACAACGTGCCGTTCCTGGCGGCGGTGATGGCGCACCCGCGCTTCATCGAGGGGCAGATCACCACCGCCTTCATCGATGACGAGTTTCCGGATGGCTTCGCCGGTGCGAACCCGGATCCGGCCGGTGCGCAGCGGGTGATCGCCACCGCTGCCTGGCTGGACGCGGTGGCGCGGGCGCGCGATCGACCGGCCAACACCACAGCGTTCGGGCCGAACACCGACGCGCCCGACCGGGCTCGCGCGGTCATGGCGTTCGGAACCACCACCCCCTGCCGGGTCGATCTGGCCAGCGGCCGCGTGATGATCGATGCGGGGCCGACGCTGTCGGTGAGCAGCGACTGGCAAGCCGGCGAGGCGCTCGCCCGGGTCGAGGTCGATGGCGAAGCGCGCGTCTGGCAGGTCGGGCGCCACACCGGTGGCCTACGGCTGCGCGGCGGCGGCATCGATGTGCGCTGCACCGTGGTGCCGCAACGGGTGGCCGAGCTGATGCCGCTGATGCCCGAACGCGCCGGTGCGGCCGGCGAGAACGAACTGCGCTGCCCCATGCCGGGCTTGCTGGTGAAGCTGCTGGTGAGCGAGGGGGAGGCGGTCGAGGCCGGGCAGTCGCTGGCGGTGGTGGAGGCGATGAAGATGGAGAACGTGCTGGCCGCGCCGCGCGATGCCGTCGTCGGTTCGGTGGCCGCCCGGGAGGGGGCCAGCCTTGCGGTGGATGAGCTGATCCTGTCGTTCGCCCAGTCGGACACGGCAAGCACGACGGACACGGCAAGCACGACGGACACGGCAAGCACGGCCGGAGCGGACTCGTGAGCGCGCTGGAGGTGTGGCGGGCGCTGGCCGAGAAGGAGCTGCGCGGCCGTGCGGTGGAGACGCTGACGACACGCTCACCGGACGGGCTGAGCCTGAAGCCTGTGTACCTGCCGGACGATGTGCCGGACGAGGCCGCCGAGGCGGTGCCGGGGGTGGCGCCGTTCACGCGTGGCGTGCGCGCCACCATGTACACCGGCCGCCCCTGGACGGTGCGCCAGTACGCCGGCTTTTCCACCGCCGAGGCGTCCAACGCGTTCTACAAGCGCAACCTGGCGGCGGGTCAGAAGGGGCTGTCCGTGGCGTTCGACCTGGCCACCCACCGCGGCTACGACTCGGATCACCCGCGGGTGGCCGGCGATGTCGGCAAGGCGGGGGTGGCGATCGATTCGGTCGAGGACATGAAGATCCTGTTCGAGGGCATTCCGCTGGACGGCATGTCGGTGTCGATGACCATGAACGGCGCGATCATCCCGGTGCTGGCGATGTTCATCGTTGCCGCCGAGGAGCAGGGCGTGCCGGCCGAGAAGCTGTCCGGCACGGTGCAGAACGACATCCTCAAGGAGTTCATGGTCAGGAACACCTACATCTACCCGCCCGAGCCTTCCATGCGCCTGGTGGCCGACATCATCGACTACACCGCGCGCCAGATGCCCGCGTTCAACTCGATCAGCATCTCGGGTTATCACATGCAGGAGGCCGGGGCCACGCTGGCGCAGGAGCTGGCCTACACGCTGGCCGACGGCATGGAGTACGTGCGCACCGCCATGGCGCGCGGTCTGGACATCGATGCGTTCGCGCCCCGCCTGTCGTTCTTCTTCTGCATCGGCATGAACCTGTTCATGGAGGCGGCCAAGCTGCGCGCCGCTCGCACGCTGTGGTGCCGGATCATGCAGGACTTCGGTGCCACCTCCGAGCGTTCGCTGATGCTGCGCACCCACTGCCAGACCTCGGGCGTGTCCTTGACCGGCCAGGACCCCTACAACAACGTGGTGCGCACCACCGTCGAGGCGATGGCCGCGGTGCTCGGCGGTACCCAGTCGCTGCACACCAACGCCTTCGACGAGGCCATGGCGCTGCCCAGCGAGACTTCGGCGCGCATCGCGCGCAACACCCAGCTGGTGCTGCAGCACGAGACCGGCCTCACCGATGTGGTCGATCCGCTGGGCGGCTCCTACTACGTCGAGGCGCTGACCCGGCAGCTGGCCGACGAGGCCTGGACGCTGATCCAGGAAGTGGAGGCGATGGGCGGCATGACGCGGGCGGTGGCCGACGGGCTGCCCAAGCGGCGCATCGAGCAGAGCGCCACGCGCCGTCAGGCACGCGTGGATCGGGGCGAGGACGTGATCGTGGGCGTGAACCGGTATCAGCTGGAGGACGAGGATCCGGTGGACATCCTGATGATCGACAACGCCGACGTGCGACGCTCGCAGGTACGACGGCTTGCGGCGGTGCGCGCGGCGCGCGACGAGGCGCGCTGCCAGGACTCGCTCGAGGCGCTCGAGCGCTGCGCGCGCCAGGGCGAGGGCAACGCGTTGGAGGCGGCGATCGATTGCGCCCGGGCACGCGCCACGCTGGGCGAGATCTCCGATGCGATGGAGCGGGCATTCGGGCGGCACTCGGCCACGCCCGAGCGCGTGTCGGGCGTGTACGCCTCGGCCTACGAGGGCGATCCGGAGTACGCGCTGCTGCAGCGGCGGCTGCAGGCGTTCAGCGAGGAACGTGGCGCGGCGCCGCACCTGCTGCTGGCCAAGATGGGGCAGGACGGCCACGATCGCGGTGCCAAGGTGATCGCCACCGCGTTCGGTGACATCGGCTTCCGGGTCGATCTGTCGGAGCTATTCGAGACACCCGACGAGATCGCCGCGCGGGCCATCGCTGCCGAGGTCGATGTGATCGGGGTGTCGTCACTGGCCGCCGGCCATCGCACCCTGGTGCCGGAACTGATCGAGGCGCTGCGCGCCGCCGGGCGCGAGGACATCACCGTGGTGTGCGGCGGGGTGATCCCCGAGCAGGATCACGCCTTCCTGCGCGAGGCGGGCGTGGCCGAGATCTTCGGGCCGGGCAGCAACGTGCTGGAGGCCGCCGGCACGGTGCTGTCGCGCCTGTCCGGACTGCGCCACAACCGGGTGCGCTGAACGCGGGTGAAGGCGACGATCGAGCAGTGGCGGGTGTTCCTCGCCCTGGTGGAGCACGGCAACTACGCGCGCACCGCCGAGGCGCTGGACAAGAGCGTCTCGGCGGTGCACTCGGGCATCAAGAACCTGCAGCAATCGCTGGATCTCTCCCTGTTCACGCTGGACGGTCGGCGCGTGGCGCTGAGCGACACCGGTCACCAGCTGCTGCCGCGCGCCCGACGCCTGATCGAACATGCCGACACGATCGACTCGCTGGCCGCCGGCCTGTCGGGCGGCACGGAGTCGCGCCTGCAACTGGCCGCCGATGCGGTGTTTCCCTGCGATCGGCTGCACGCGGTGCTGGCCACGCTGGGCGAGGAGTTCCCGCACCTGCGCATCGATCTGCACGAAACGGTGCTGCACGGGGCGGTCGAGCTGATGCAGCAGGGCCGGGCCGACATCGCCATCACGCCGGTGGTGCCCGAGGTGGGCACGTTCCGCACGCTGGGGCGGGTGCGCTTCACGCCGGTGGCGCATCCAGAGCACCCGCTGCATAGGCTGGGCCGGCCGCTGCTGCGCGACGATCTCAGGGCGCATCGGCACATCATCATCCGCGATTCGGCGCAGCGGCTGGCCGACGATTCGGTGTGGCTGCAATCGCCGCACTTCTGGACCGTCGGCTCGATGGAGGTCTCGATCGAGATGCTGGTCAATGGGCTGGGCTTCGCCTGGTTGCCGGTGTCGCGCATCGGCGCGCAGCTGGCGGCGGGCACGCTGCTGCCGCTGCCGATGGCCAAGCTCAACGACCGGCACGTCGAGCTGTTCCTGGCCTGGCGCGAGCTGGACGCCGCCGGTGCGGTGTGCCGGCGCGTGCTGGAGCTGCTGGACACAGAGCTCGACGCGCGCGGGTGAGGGATGCGCGCGGGTTGCTGTGCGACACTGGGCGGATGACTGACGCGCCCGACCCCATCATCCGCATCCGCGGCCTGACCAAGACCTACGCCGGCGGCCACCAGGCGCTCAAGGGCATCGACCTGGACGTGCAGCGCGGCGAGATCCTGGCGCTGCTCGGCCCGAACGGTGCCGGCAAGACCACGCTGATCTCCACCGTGTGCGGGTTGGTCGGCGCCTCCGCGGGCAGCGTGACGGTCGATGGCCACGACATCGTCGATGACTACCGACAGACCCGATCGCTGATCGGCCTGGTGCCCCAGGAGTTGGCGATCGCACCGTTCGACGTGGTGGGCAACACGGTGCGGCTCAGCCGCGGCCTGTTCGGCAAGCCGAAGAACGACGCCTACGTGGACGAGCTGCTGAATCGCTTGTCGCTGGGCGACAAGCGCGACAACATCATGCAGCAGCTGTCGGGCGGCATGAAGCGGCGCGTGCTGATCGCCAAGGCGCTGGCCCACGAGCCGCGCGTGCTGTTCCTGGACGAGCCCACCGCCGGGGTGGACGTGGAGCTTCGCAAGGACATGTGGGCGATCGTCGAGGAGCTGCGCCAGGACGGGGTCACCATCATCCTGACCACCCATTACATCGAGGAGGCCGAGGCGATCGCCGACCGGGTCGGTGTCATCGCCAACGGCGAGCTGCTGGTGATCGACGACAAGGCCTCGCTGATGGCGGAGCTGGGCAAGAAGCGGCTGGTGGTGGAACTGCGCGAACCCTGCGATGCGCTGCCGCGTGCACTGGACGACTTCGATCTGGTGCGCTCGGACGATGGTCGCAAGCTGACCTACACCTACGACACCCGCGGCGAGCGCACCGGCATCACCGCGCTGCTGCAGAGCATCAGCGACGCCGGACTGCAGCTCAAGGACCTGGACACCCAGCAAAGCTCGCTGGAGGACATCTTCGTGGACCTGGTGCACCAGCGCGATGTCGAGCCCGGAGACGGACCGGTCGACGGGTTGGCGGGCACGTTGTCGGACACGTCGGCGACGGGGCCGACGAATGGCCCGGCGAGAGGGTCATCGGCGCAGGGGGCCGCATGAACCTCGAAGCGGTCAAGGCGATCTACGTCAACGAGATGCGGCGCACGCGCAAGACGTTGATGCAGAGCATCATCTCGCCGGTGCTGTCCACGGCGCTGTACTTCGTGGTGTTCGGCAGCGCGATCGGCTCGCGCATCGAGACCGTCGGCGGTGTTGAGTACGGGCTGTTCATCGTGCCCGGACTGATGATGCTGTCGCTGCTGACGCAGAGCATCAGCAATGCCTCCTTCGGGATCTTCTTCCCCAAGTTCACCGGCACGATCTACGAGGTCATGAGCGCACCGATCTCCTTCTTCGAGATCATCCTGGGCTACGTGGGAGCGGCGGCCACCAAATCCTTGATCATCGGCATCATCATCCTGATCACCGCGGCGTTCTTCGTCGACCTGCGCATCGCCCACCCGCTGCTGATGCTGTTCTTCCTGATCCTGACCTGCATCACGTTCAGCCTGTTCGGCTTCATCATCGGGCTGTGGGCCGACAACTTCGAGAAGCTGCAGCTGATCCCGTTGCTGGTGATCACGCCGCTGGTGTTCCTGGGCGGCAGCTTCTACTCGCTCGACATGCTGCCGGCGTTCTGGCAGAAGGTCACGCTGTTCAATCCGGTGGTGTACCTGATCTCCGGCTTTCGCTGGAGCTTCTTCGAGGTCGCCGATGTGCCGGTGGCGCTGTCGCTGGCGATGATCGCCGGCTTCTTCGCGCTGTGCCTGGGCATCGTGTACTGGATGTTCAGGACCGGGTACAAGCTCAAGCAGTAGGAGAACGGGATCATGGGAAATTCCCTCCAGGACCAGCTCAAGAAGGCCGGCCTGGCCAATGCCAAGCAAGCGGCCAAGGCCAAGCGAGCGCAAGGTCACAAGCAGCGCCAGCAGCAGCGCGGCGTGCTGGTCGAGGACGAGGCCACGACGCTGGCGCGCGAGGCGCAGGCCGCCAAGGTCGAACGTGACCGGGCGCTCGATGCCGAGCGCCAGGCGGTACGCGAGGCGCGCGAGGTGCAGGCGCAGATCGTCCAGCTGGTCGATCTGAATCGGGTGGTGGAACGCGGTGGGGTCGAATACGGCTTCACCGACGGTGGCGCGATCCGCACGCTTTACCTGAAGGACGAAGACCGGGCCGCCGCGGTGGCCGGTCGTCTGGCGGTGGTGCGGTTGGACGGCTCGCCGGCGCGCTACGAGCTGGTACCGCGGGCGGTGGCCAAGAAGGTGGCCGAGCGCGATGCCACGCGGGTGGTGGTGATGAACGATCGGGACACGCGAGACGAGATCGACGACGAGTACGCCGGCTACGAAGTTCCGGACGATCTGATGTGGTGAGCTCGCTCACCGATCGCAGGACCGGCGCACGGGTTCCGCCGGGCACGCGCTTGTGCGGGACATCGAGCCAGCACGGTATGGACTGCGCCGCTCGCATCGACCGCTTCGACGGTAGCGGCGGCACTGTCGGCCCGGCAATCCGGCGTCGATTCACGTGGACCGGCCTGTCCGGGGGGAGTCAGCGCAGGTAGTTCGGCCGCATCTTCAGGGTCGAGCTCTGCGAGGGGGCCAGGTGCGCGGTCAGCCGTCGGTAGATCAGGCCGAACACGAAGAAGATGCCGATCGAGATCGCCAGGAAATACAAGCCGGCGACCGAGTAGTGCAGGAACACGTTGTAGTCGCGCTCGAACAGTTCGCCGGCCTTGTTCATCAGGTCCTGCTGATCGTCGATCACCGGCAGCGTGAAGTACACCAGCGCGGTGGCATGGAACAGGAACACCACCTCGTTGGTGTAGGCCGGCCAGGCCAGGCGGATCAGATTCGGCCAGGTGACCGTGCGAAACACCTGCCAGCGGCTCATGCCGATGGCGCGGGCGGCTTCCAGCTGGCCGGACGGCACCGATTTCAGTGCTCCGTGGAAGATCTCGCCGGCGTAGGCGCTGGTGTTGAGCACCAGTACCAGCGGCCCCAGGAACAGGGGGTGCAGCACGACGTGGTCGATGCCCATCGGCTTCCAGTGGCTGAGGTTGAACGCCAGCATCACCGAGTAGATCATGAAGAACTGGATGAACAGCGGCGAGCCGCGGAACGCGTACAGGTAGCCGCTGCACAGGGCCGAAACCAGGCGGTTGTCGCTCGCCTTGCCCAGTGCCAGCAGCACCGCGAACGGGAAGCCGAACGGGATCGAGGCGAGTGCGAAGTACAGGTTGAACAACGCAGGCCTGGCCAGCAGCACGATGTCGGCGAGAATGGCGTCCATCAGCCGATCGCCATGCCGCGCGAGGCGTTGCGCTGCAGCCGCCGGAACAGGTGCTCGGACAGCAACGTGAGCAGGATGTAGAACACGAACAGCGCCAGGTAGTACCGCCAGCGCCAATCGCCGTGCACCGCACCCACGCGCGGGATGAAGTTCGGTGCGCCGATGCGGTTGGCCCACAGCACCATGTCCTGGATCTGCAGCAGCGACAGCAACGAGGTCGCCTTGAGCAGCAGCATCCACACGTTCGACAGTCCGGGCAGCGCATAGACCCACATCTGCCGCACCTGGAAGCGCCAGAACACCTGCCCGGGGGTGAAGCCGTAGGCCGACGCAGCCTCCAGCTGCCCCCTCGGCACCGCGTTCATCGCGCCGTTGATCACGTTGGCGGCGAAGGCGCCGTAGACGATGCCCAGCGTGAAGCAGGCCAGCACCAGGTAGTCGGTGGTGGTCAGGAACCACTGCGCGGCCTGGCAGGGTGGCCAGCGCCCGCTCTCGGCGAGCGCCTCGGCAGGACAGGCCTGCTGCGCCATGACCCATTCCACGCTCTGCTCGAAGGCCAGCGGCAGGAACAGGAAGAACAGCACGTCCGGCACGCCGCGCACGATGGTGGTGTAGCCGGTGCCGATCCAGCGCAGCGGTGCGATGCGCGAGCGCAGCGCCGCGGTGCCCAGCAACCCGCAGACCACGGCGATCGCCGCACCGGCGAAGGCGGCGATCAGCGTGAACCGCACGCTGGCGTAGAACGCCAGGTGCTTGCCGTTGGTCAGGTAGGCGAGCGTGCCCGCCGGCCCTTCACCGAAGGTGCCGGCGGTCCAGGCGATCAGCGCATCGAGCATCGTGACGCTGCGACGCGCGCGATCGCGCCTCGATCACTCGGCGAAGAACGGTCCGGCGTCGAAGTACTCCTTGATGAGCGCATCCACGGTGCCGTCGGCCTTGAGCGCCTCCAGCGCCTCGCCCATCGAGGTGGCCAGCTCGTCCTCGCCCTGACGAAGACCCATGCCCACGCCGTTGCCGATCATGACGTAGGGGCCGGTCAGCACCATGGCACCGTTGCTGCCCTCGGCGATCGGCATCAGGTAGGAGCCGTCGGCGATGATCAGGTCCAGGTTGCCGGCCATCAGGTCGGCGATCGACTGGTCCGGGGTCTCGAAGGTCAGGATGGTGTTGTCCTCACCGAAGGTCTCCTCGGCGTAGGCGGCCTGGATGGTGGCGCCCTGGGCACCGATGCGCTTGCCTTCCAGGTTCTCGATGTCCAGCTCGGTACCCGCGGTGGTCAGGTAGCGCGACGGGTCGGGCGGATAGTAGGCGTCGCTGAACGCGATCGATTCCATGCGCTCCTCGGTGATCGACATGCCGGCCATGATCGCGTCGTAGTTGCCGGCCTGCAGGTTGGGGATGATCGAGTCCCACTCGTTCTGCACCCACTCGCATTCCACGCCGGCCCGCTCGCACAGCGCGTTGCCCAGATCGATCTCGAAGCCTGCCAGCTCACCGCTGTCGTCCAGGTAGTTCCAGGGCGCGTAGGCGCCTTCGGTGGCGATGCGCACATCGGCGGCCAGAGCGGTGCCGGCGGTACCGCCCAGGGCGAGGGCGAGGGCCGGGACGAGCATTCGTACGGTTTTCATCGGAGGTCGTAGCCTGATCGTTGGCGAAAGTGGGCGGCGCGTAGCACGATGTCTGCCTCGCCGCCCTGAACGAAAGTTCCAGGCCGGAGGATACCGGATCGGTCGATTCGCGAAAGGCCGAGCGCGTCACACGCGCAACGGCAGGCCTGTCGGCGCGGCTGATCGCGAGCTTCTTCATCCCGGTGGTACCCGTGCCGAGAAAGACCTATCAGGCCTGCGAGACCGGAACTGCGGGAGCACGCCAAGGAGTTGATCGGTCTGGCATCGGGCGCGCTCGATGGTGGCGGGTCGTCGGTAGGGGCATGTCGCGGGCCGAGAGGTGGTGGGGAGGGCGACGGGCCTGTAGCGGGGCATCGGATCCATGTGCGTGATACGTGGCGGGTTACGGAACTCGAGCGTTATGAAACGGTCGTCGATGTCAGTGTCCGATAAGTGGGTTTATCGGACAGTGCAACGGCGGGCCGATGCGGTACGCTGAACCTAGCGCCGGTGCCGCTTTCGTAGCGCTCGCCGGGATGTCCCGAGCCGCCGTGGAGTACGCCGCCATGTCCGAACCTGCCCCTGCGGAATACCCGTACCGAACGTGGCGGCCCGCGCGCACCAACGACGTGGCGAGGCCGCTCCACGCCCCGGAATCGCTCGCCGAGCGACGCCGCGTCGTGCGTGCCGGGTTCGACCAAGCGTTCGTCGAGACGCTCGCCCGACGGCTCGGTATCGCTCCCGATGTGTTGCTTGGGCAGGTCGGCGCGGGGCAGGTTGTCTTGCCAGAAACCCGACGGAGCTCCCTGCCTGCGCCTCGGCAGCGCAGGCGGAAGGTCATCCGCGGTAAGGGAGGCTGGGTTGCCTCCTCGGCGTTGGATTCGGAGGCTATCGAGACCAATACCGTGATGAGGGATCGCCGCGTGCCGTCGAACCGCACGGCCCGTGCATTGTTCTTTCCGACCGGCCGGGCAGAGCGCACGGTCGGCGACGGTAGCCCGTCGAGCGACACCGTCTCCGGGCAACCCGGCCGTGTCACCGGCGCGACGGCCGATCAGCTCTACGAGCGGCATCGGTTGGCCGAGCATGCCGAGGCCGTGCTCGGCGACCCCGCCTCGGTACCCGTCTGGTTCGGTACCGAGCTCGGCGCGCTCGGTGACACCCGTCCACTCGAGTGGCTCGATACGGCGGCCGGGCGCGAGCGGCTCGCCGAGGTGCTCGACGCGATCGCCTACGGCTTTCCCGGCTGACGAACGGAGCGGTGCGTGTCTACCGGATCTGCGACACGCTCTACGCGCACGACCCGTTCTCCGGAGAGGGCGGTCGGTACAGCGCGGGACGCTGGCACTCGCTCGGTACCCGCATCGCCTACGCCTCGCTCGAGCAGGGCACCGCGATGCTGGAAGTGCTCATGAACGTCGGGCTCGACACGGTGCTCGCCGCCGAGCGGACCTTGGTCGTCGCGACGCTGCCCGACGCCGAAGTCATGACCCTGGACGAGCGCGACTGGCCCCTCGACTGGGCCGCTGACCTGCACCCGGACACCACACGTGCCCTCGGGGACGACTGGGTCCGGAGCGGCGACTCGCTCGCGCTGGTCGTCCCCTCCTCGGCCAGTGCGCCGCCGCCATTCAACGTGCTGATCAACCCCGCGCATCCCGCGATCGACCAACTCGTGATTGAGCGCGCGGACACGTTCGACTTCAATGCGCGCCTCGGAGCGGCGCGCGTATGACAGCCTCTCACGTCACCAGGGCCGCTGGACGATGAGCGGCGTCCGGTCACCGGTCGACGGCGAGGCCTCGGAAACCGAATCGAGCGAGGCGCTCGGGGCCCGCGCCGCCGAACGCGCGCTGCTTCCGACCGGCGACCCCGAGGCGCCTGGCATCGAGCGCGAGACCCTGCTCAGCGAGCTCGCCCTCGCTCGAGCCCGTCGAGCGCTGCAAGTCGCCGACAGCCATGCCCCGGCGACGCGTGTCGCGTACGAGGCTGACTGGCGCGCGTTCCGCGCTTGGTGCGATCGCCTGGCTCCGGTCGACGCGTCCCTGGTCGCGCTGGCCGCCTCCGACGACACGCTCTCGACGTACATCGGCGCGCTCGATCGCCGCTCGCCCTCGTCGGTCCGGCGAGCGATCGCCGCAATCCGCCTCGCCCACGAGCGGGCCGGGTACCCCGCGCTACTCGAGGAGCGACCGGCTACCGTGGCTGTCCTTCGTGGCCACGCCCGGCGGCACGCGCGCACGCCGCGAAAGAGGCAGTCCGCGGCGACCGACGAGCGAATCCGGCTGATGGCCGACACTCGTGACACGACCACGCTGATCGGCCTCCGGGACCGGGCGCTCCTTCTCGTCGGCGTCGACACAGGACTACGCCGCAGCGAACTCGTTGCGATCGACATCGAGCACCTCTCGCGGCAAGCGAGCGGCATCGTCATCCGGATTCCAACGGCGAAGAGCGATCAGGCGGGGGAAGGGGCGAACGTGGCACTCCTCGCGCGACCCGGTTCGCCCTGGTGCCCAGTCGAGGCGCTTGAGCGCTGGCTGGCCGCGGGCGGCGCGCGAAAGACCGGGGCAGTATTCGTCGGACTCCGCCGCTCGCGTCACTGCCATGAGCCGGGCGAGCAACGGCTGTCGGGCCGAGCCGTCGCCCGGGTGGTGAAGGCGGCGGCCGAAGCGGCGGGCCTCCCCGGCGACTGGGCCGGTCACAGTCTCCGGCGCGGGATGATCACCACCGCACTAAATCAAGGCAAGGAGGTGCGCGAGTACCTTGATCAGCGAGGTCGTCTTGCCGGACCCGGCGCCGGCCACCACCACAAAGTGACCGCTACCGGGCGTGTCCAAGTGATGCCGAAGGCGTCGGTCGGTGTCGGTGTCGGGACGCCCCTCTCGCGAGCCCATCAGTCCGGGTCCTTGACCGCCGCGACCGCCATTCCGTCAGGTCTCACCCGACCCTCCAGCCAGCGGAGCCCGTCGGCGATGTAGGTCGGAACCCGCCACGCCTCCGGGTCCTTGAACAGCAACGTCAGGGCGAAGTCGGTCTTCTTGAAGCTCGACGCCTTAACCCTCCGGTGGATCGCGCTCGCCGTATCGGCCGCGTCGTCGTACGACTTGACACGCAGTCCCAAGTCCCGGTTCTCGGACAGCTGCGTCCAGTCGAGATTGTCGAACGCGAACGCCTCTTCGAGAGTTCGTCCCGCCCGGTGGGTCGGTGGCTCTGCGGTGCCGAGCCGCACGGGACCGGGGTAGGCGATGAACGCGCACGAAGTCTCCCCCTCCATGTAGGCGACCGTGCGACCCGACGTTTCGATCTCAAGTAGCTCTGCGATCGATTCGCGGCACGGGTGCCACTTGCGCAGGACCTGGTTGGCGGTCGTCGCGCCGGGTTCGTGAGTCTCGCACGTCTTCTTTCGACCGGGTGATTCGGACGGAGCGTCTGCCGATGACTGATCCTCCACATCTTCGTCACTGTCGTTGTCCGCCGGTTCCTCAGAGCGTGACGGCGAGACGCTGTCCAGATCGGTGATAACGAGCACGTCGATGCAAAGGAATTCCACAAGCTCGCGGAACCGGTGTCCGTGCGCCCCGCCAATCTCCAGCACGCAGAGGTAGGCTGAACGCAATCCCGGCGCCGCCTTGTCGATCATCTGGGGAACCAGCAGCCGCTCGACGTTTCCCTCTACCAGCACCGCGGCGTCGGCGAAGAACAGGTCGCAGTGCGTGAGTTTCATGTAGCGCTCGAGGAAGTCGGTGTCCGCGGTGTCCGAGTCGCGGTAGAACTTCGACAGGTTCAGCACGCTTGTGTGCTGCCCAAGTCCCGATCCTCCGCGACGGAAGTAGCGGATCGGCTTGAAACCCCGCTCGTAGGTGATGTGGGGCGAGTGGGTTGTCAGCACGACCTGGGAGTGGCCTTCTCCGGGAGCGTCGTCCGTTTCAGAAAGCAGCTCCTGCACCTTGCCGACAAAGACCTGCTGGAGCTGGGCGTGCAGGTGCGCCTCGGGCTCCTCGACGAACACGAGGTGCAGGGGTGGTCGGTCGACATCGGTGTCGATCCAGCGGCGGTGCAGGTCGAGCAGCTCCACGACCATGTAGACGAGGTTCTTGAACCCAAGGCCGCTGTACTTGTCGGGCAGGGTCAGTTCGCCGGCCAACTGGTAGTGAATTTGCGCACCGTCCTGTCCGCTCATAACGGTCGCTGGGTTCAGCGCGGAGCGGATGATGAGGCGAGGATCGGTGACGCCGGGGTAGCCAAGCGTTGAGAGGCTCGACAACATCGACTCGAACACCTTCGACAGGTGCTCGTCCATCGCGGTCCGAGATCGTGCCAGCGCCTGCGCGACGTCGTGGTCCTCGCGCCTCTGCTCGAGGTTGCGTTCGTAGAAGCGACCAAGGCGCCGCGACAGGTCCTCCGCCCGTCCGCCCTCGTTCGAGTCTGAGAGGTGGCGCTGGGCGTGCAGGAAGTCCACCCGCACGAGCGATCTCAAGAGCTCGTGACCGTTCGTGCCCGATTCGCGGTCGAGCCTCTGCGGTTCGTAGCCAACTTCCGGCTGTAGCTCATCGTCGAAGCGCGCGCGGTCGAGCACGTAGTAGCGGAACTCGTACTCGCGGCCGAACTCGGAGGCGAGAAACTCTCGGAGATGTTCCGGCGATGGCACATGGTCGTCGAATCCGGCAGCGCCCTCCGACGGGCGGGAGGCGTCCTGCCGAACTCGAAAGCGATCGAGCGTGCGCGCCGGATCAGTCGCCGCCACCTCAAGCCGCAGCCCGACCTCGTCGCCGCTCCACTCCAGGCCAGGCAGCAGAGGGATCACGCGGTGAAGGTTCGCATCATCAATCTCGAACCACAGATCGATCGCGATCGATGGTAGCGAGGCGTCCGCCTCGCCCCGTTCGACTGCGTCGATGTCCTGCCACCGCTCCGCGCTGATGTCGTGCAGGGAGAAGCGGTCCGGGCGGCCCATCAGAAACAGTCTCATTGCCTCAGCCACCGACGTCTTACCGCTACGAGCGGGGCTCGACGATCGTGACCAGCAACCTCGACTTCAACGAGTGGGGGCAGGCGTTCCCCAACCGCCTGCTGGGCGCCTCGACGCTCGACAGGCTGCGCCACGGGGCCTACCAGCTGGTGCTCGACGGGGAGAGCTTCCGTTCGCCCAAGGTGGCCGCCGGCGGACTCACGCCGCCGCCGGCACCGCCGTCGGAAACGGCGGTTGCGGCCGAGCCCGAAAAGGGCGAATAATCCGCCCCGGATCGAGACGGAATCCGCCCGAAAAGGCGGCTCCAATACGCCGATCATCGGTGGCTCCATAGTGGCGATC